>OIYG01000845.1_pt1 | contig 26410 bp, 20 predicted proteins | sample 1587861 | NCBI WGS metagenome assembly OIYG01 (sample SAMN03283272) | human gut metagenome | biome: human-associated habitat; material: feces | host: Homo sapiens | place: Peru | collected 2012 | reverse complement strand
CTTCCGCTGATCGGACGTGCTGACTGGAATGACTGCCTGAACCTAAACTGCTTCTCTAAAGAACCTGGTGAATCTTTCCAGACATTTGGACCATCTGAAGGACCTGTTGCTGAATCTGTCTTTATTGCCGGAATGTTTGTTAAATACGGAAGAGAATATGCACAGATCAATGAACTTCTTGGAGAAAAAGAAGAAGCAACGCGTGCAATGAATGCCGTAGACCAGATGTACGATACAATTTTGGATGCCGGATGGGATGGAGAATGGTTCCTCCGTGCCTACGATGCATTTGGAGAAAAAGTCGGATCCAAAGAATGTGAAGAGGGACAGATTTACATCGAGCCTCAAGGATTCTGTATCCTTGCCGATGTCGGTGTCAATGACGGTCAGGCGGAAAAGGCTCTGAACTCTGTAAAGGAACGTCTGGATACAAAATACGGTATTGTTTTACAACAGCCTGCTTATACTACTTACCACCTGAATCTTGGTGAAATCTCCTCCTATCCACCGGGATATAAAGAGAATGCCGGTATTTTCTGTCATAATAATCCCTGGGTTTCAATCGCAGAAACGAGAATCGGCCGTGGAAACCGTGCTTTTGAAATATACAGAAGAACTTGCCCTGCTTATATCGATGAGATCAGTGATATCCACAAAACAGAGCCTTATGTGTACTCTCAAATGATTGCCGGAAAAGATGCTCCGAAACATGGAGAAGCAAAGAACAGCTGGCTGACCGGAACTGCCGCATGGACTTTTGTCAATGTGTCCCAGTATATCCTCGGAATCCGCCCGACTTTTGATGGCTTGGAGATTGATCCATGTATTCCTTCTGAACTGAATGAATTCATTGTCAAACGTATTTACCGCGGTGCAACTTATGAAATTCATGTAGCGAACCCTAATCGTGTAGAAAAGGGAATCGCAGCTGTTAAAGTTAATGGAAAAGAGATTCCTGTCGCTGATTTGTGTCCAACGCGTACATATCATGAGGCTGCAGGCGGAATCTGCATCCGTCCAGAAGACGAAACAGACTTCTACCGCATAGATCTGGTACTTGGATAAAACAGATTAGCTGTGAGATCATACTTATTTCTTTAGATACGAATAGCAGGCTTTAAACGAAGAAAAGCCTGCTATTCGTATCTATTATTATTGATTGTTTATAGGATTTCTTAGTCTTTCTTAAGTATTCTTGAACTTCTTGTAATCCAGAAGAATGTTGCTACAAAGATAATACCTTTTACAATGGATGTTGATGAAACTGCACACCAGATTCCATTAAGTCCGAGTGCTGTTCTGCAAAGGAGAATTGCCAATGGAATTCTCGCTCCTGTAAATATAATTGAAATCACACTGCACAGATGTGTCTTTCCAAGTCCGGACAATGCCCCGACCGTCATAAGCTCTACGCACATAAATGCTTCACTGAGTCCTACGATTATAAGATAATCCACTGCGATTTCAATTGCTGTTGCTTCATGGAAAAAAATTCTTGCGATTGGTTTTGGAACAAATACAAATATTGCTGTAATTATCAATCCCCAAATACCAACTGTCCATAAAGATGCTCTGTATCCTTTCTTGACACGATCCATCTTGTTGGCTCCATAGTTCTGTCCAACAAATGCATTCAGCGCCGCAGCGAATCCATCCGCCGTATTCCATGAGAGCGATTCAATCTGACCACCGACTCTCTGTACTGCAACTGCCTCAGCACCAAAGACGGATACCATACGTGCAAGTACCATTGAGATTACACAATAAGCCATTCCCTGAAGTGCTGTCGGAATTCCGATCTTGCAGATTCCACTTACATATTCCATCGGAATTCTTGCAAACAGACGAATTCCTTTTAATACATTATCCTTCTTCTGCACAAAGATTCCGATAACCATCACACTCATTACAATTCCCTGCGCTGTTACAGTCGCAATTGCTGCACCTGCCACACCTAATTCAGGAAGTGGCCCCGGTCCAAGGATCAGTACCGGATCCAGGATCATATTAATTACCAGCCCGATCAGGTTCGCAATAAATGGAGTCTTTGAATCTCCCTGTGCAGTATAAATACCTGTCAACGTAAATGTCAGAAATGAAAATACGATCAAACCACAGGCAATTCTTGTATAAGAAAATGCAGCCGCAATTGCTTCTGCATCATTCAACTGAAAGAAACCGATTAATTGATGTAAAAACAGTAGTACAATTGCTGCATATGCCAATCCCATCAATGTAGCTAACTGTACTGCGGTCTGCGCATATTTATTCGCCTCGTCTCTATTTCCTTTTCCGATGTATTGCGCTACTTGAACTTGTCCGCCCATTCGAGCCATGGATGCCAGTCCCTGTGACAGCCAGGTGTACATTCCTCCGACACCAACTCCGGCAACTGCCTTCGAACCAAGCAGACCGATCCATGCCATATCTGTAAGATTATACAATGTCCCTAAAAATGACGATGCCATAATCGGTATCGCCAGCTTCGTCAAGGTCTTTAAAATAGGACCCTTTGTTAAATTTCCTTCCATATCTTCCCCACATACCATAATTTTTACTATCAAATTGTTCTACTGTGCATTCAATAGCATCTCTATAGACAGACTACTATATAATGGTATTTTTTGCAATCCTTTCTTGTAATGGCGAGATGCGTTGCTGGTCGCACATCGTGTGAACAGTAACAAAACGGAGAAATCCTGGTCGGGGATTTCTCCGTTTTTCCTATATTATAGAGATGATACGATTTACTCGATTGCTTCTGTCTCGATTACGAATTTCACGCTTCCTTCCATTCCGCTGTCTTTTCCACTGAATGTTGTATAAGTACAATCATCAGATGTAAGTGCATCAAAACGGTCAAGTACATCACCGAGTTCGTCTTCTACTGTGCTCTTTAATTTGCTTGTTCCTTCACGGTCGAACTTCTCCATACCGTCTGCGAGTTCTCTTGCTCCGGACTGAAGAGTTGCTGCACCTTCACGAAGGGCTGCGCTGTTCAGTGAAAGTTTTGCCGCTCCGGATGACATCTGGCTTCCCAGTGTATTCAGTCCGCTTGCCAGCTGGTTTGTTCCACTCTGAAGTGTCTGAACTCCTGCTACCAGTGTTGAACTGTTAGCTTTCAGTTTGTTGGCTCCTGCTAAAAGTGCATCATTATTTGCACTCAGCTGTGAAAATCCGCCGTTCAGTTCAAGAATTCCTGTAACTGCTGCCGGGAACTGTGCCTGTACAGACTCATTTAATGTTCCGAGATTAGATGAGAAGGATCCGATTGCTGCATTCAGTCCCTGCATTCCTGCGTTCAACTGATCTACTGATGCAGACAGCTGTCCAAGTACTTCTGTTGGAAGCTGTGACTTCATAGCTGTAATAGAATCTAACTTCTCTTTCATTTCCGGTAATTGAGTGTTCAGATCATTCGCAGTCTTTTTAAATGTTTCCATAGAAGCTGCAATCTCTCCCATTTCCTTCTGAATTGGAGTTGTGTCAATTGACGGAAGTGACACTGACACTTCACTTGCCTTCTCCAATCCAAGCAGTCCATCCGCTGCATTTGATGCCGCATTCAGCTTATCAATTGCTGCCTGAAGATCGGCCTTTGCTGTCTCATCTTCTGTCTGATCTTTCTTTTTCTGTAACTCACTGATTGCTGAATTGATTGTTGCTTTGCTGCTTGTTGCTGCACTCTGCGCTGCATCTACCTTATTATTGTAATCTACAATCTTCGCATTCAGATCATTTACTGCATTCTGACAAGTCTCATCCAAAGAAGTCAGCTGTCCGTTAATCTGTTCCAGCTGCTGACTTAAACTCTGTAAATTACCTGCTATATTCTGAACCGGCACTGCAATTCCATCATTCAGTGCTGTCTCAAGCTGCTCTGTCTGCTCGATCATTTCATTTCCAGTTGTAAGCATGTTTTCAACCTGACCTAAAAGTGCCTGCACTTCCTGGCTTCCAAGGGATGCCTTAAGCTGTGCTGTACCTGCTGCCAATTGTTTTGACGCTGACTGAATATCTTCTGTCGCACTGCCCTCTCCGTCAATTGCTGCATTCAGCTGGTTGATTGCTCCCTGTACTGTTTTCAATCCGCTGCTGAGCTGGCTCAGTTTCGCAGCACCTGCTGCCAGCTGCTGTTCACCGCCAATATAAGCTGTAACTCCGTCAGCCAGTGCATTTGTTCCGTCTGTATAATCCTGCACACCTTTGACAACTTTATTGACACCATTCACATACTCTGTCACGCTTCCGTTCAGTTCTCCATTGCTTCCAAGGTACTTCTGAATTGCATCATTCAAAGTATCCGCACCTTCTGTATAGCTGTTGACACCGTCTGCAAGTGTTCCGGCTCCGTCTGCAAGTGTGTCAGATCCACTTACTAACTGAAGTGCTGCATCTTCCAGTTCATCTAAGGAACTCTTCAGTGAATCAACATCTACGATATTATCAAAATCAATGTCATCAAGAAGATCGGTAAGTGCCACTGTAAATGTAGAAGACATTGTGAAATCTGTCACATCAGCTTCCACGCAGAGGCTTTCCGGGATTGTCAGATCCTCTGTTTTGCTTTCGTCCAGATTCAGGCTGTCTTTCATGCCCGGCATTCCGAATCCGACTACAATATTCTTGCTTCCATCAGAAATAACTTTTCCGTTATCAATCGTAACGTTACTGAATGTTTCATTCGGAAGGATCATTCCTGTCATCATGACAAATGGTGTGTAAACTTCTTCTTGTTTTCCATCTACGCTGACTGTTTTCTTCTCTTTATTTGTATAATCCACCTGAATCTTCAGATGTCCGCTTTTTCCTTTCAGATCTGCCGGTTTGATTTCTTTTCCGTCCAGATAATAAGTAAGTTTTACAGAAACAGGAAGATCCTGGTCTGTTGTTCCCTGATAATAAATATCCTCACCGTCTGTCTTCCATGTCAATGTATCTCCGGACGTTGTAAATGTCTCATCACCTTTTACATTCTTAATATCTTTCAGTGTACTTGCATCTGTCAGGCTTCCTGATACACTGCCTGAATTCTTCAGCCAGTTAGATACTGTTACTTCATCAATTGTTCCTGTTGCGTCTGCATTGACATAAACTGTCTCTTCCTTATAAACTGCATCTGCGTCAGAGCTTGTTCCGGCAGCAAAGACCGGGACAGCGCCCATCATCACTGACATTCCAACGGCAAGAGAAGTTGTGAGTCCACGTTTGATTTTTCTGTTTTTGTTCATGATTCTTACATCCTTTCTACTTTTTTCCACCGAGGAATCCGATGGATGTCTTACATATTACTTTGTCAAATATCATAAACATCGCCGGCAGTACCAGGATTACAACGATCATACTGATGATCGCACCTCGCGCAAGCAAAGTACATATCGAACCGATCATTTCAACCTGTGAGTAGCAGGCTACTCCAAATGTTGCCGCGAAGAAACTTAATCCGCTGCTGATAATTGACGGCATACTGGTTTTATGAGCAATACTGATTGCTTCCATCTTATCTCGTCCGCGCTGACGTTCTTTCTGATAGCGGGTCGTCATTAGAATCGCATAATCTACAGTTGCTCCCAACTGAATTGCTCCGATTACTATACTTGCAACAAATGGAAGGCTCGTTCCCTGATAAAACGGGATTGCCATATTAACCATAATTGCAAATTCAATAACTGCCACCAATATGATTGGCAGTGATATTGATTTGAAGATAATCATAATAATGATAAATATCGCTGCAATTGAAAGTGCATTTACATTTACCAGATCCACATTGGTTACATCCTCCAAGTCTTTCATCAAAGGAGCTTCTCCAATTACCATCGCGTTTTTATCATAAGATTTTACAATCTTATCGATCGATGCAATCTGTGTATTGACTTTCTCTGTTGCTGATTCATATTCCGAGCATACAAATGCAAGCTCGTAATCATCGCTTTGCAGCATTTCTTTGATATCATTTGGTATCATAGAGTCCGGCACTGCCGGTCCAATCAGCGAATTCATACTGATCGTCCACTTGATACCCTTCACAGAATCAATCTCATCGAACATTTTCGACTTCTGTTTTGCATCCATACTTCTATCTAACATAACCATATGAATATTACTCATATCGAAGTCTTTCTTAAGTTCTGCATTCGCCACATTACTGTCCAGTGTAGACGGAAGTGAATCTGCAATGTTGTAGTAAATCTTTGTGTGATTATTTCCATAAATAGCCGGGAACAAAAGTACCAGGAAAACAACGATCCATACTTTATAGTGCTTTGTAATAAAAGCTGATGGCTTATCCATGTTGCTGAGCAACAGTTTATGTTTTGTCTTCTCAATTGGTTTATCAAATACAAGAACCAGAGAAGGTAAAACTGTTACGCAACAGATCACACCGATCAATACGCCTTTTGCCATAACGATACCAAGATCTCGGCCAAGTGCAAATGTCATAACACACAACGCTACGAATCCGGCTACTGTCGTAACAGAGCTTCCTGCCACAGACTTAAATGTATTGGAAATCGCATGTCCCATGGCACGTTCTTTCTCTCCCGGAAAACGCTTCTTGTTTTCCTCGTAGCTGTTCAAGAGGAAAATGGAATAATCCATTGTCACACCCAGCTGCAGTACCGCAGTCAATGCCTTTGTGATATACGAAGTCTCTCCAAGGAAAATGTTGCTTCCAAGATTGTAGAGAATCGCAAGCCCAATACTGATCAGAAATAAAATCGGTACTACAAAAGATCCACTTGTCAGTTCAAGTACGACCAGACTTAAAAGTGCTGCAATCACCACATAAACCGGAAGTTCTTTAAGTGCCAGATTCTTAATATCTGTAACAACTCCTGTCATACCGCTGATAAAGCACTGATCATTCGCCAGCTTCCTCATCTGTCCGACAGCATCCATAGCTTCATCAGAAGATGTTGTATTATCAAACAATACAAGCATCATCGTGGCATCGCCTTTGAAAAACGCCTCCTTTAAATCCTTTGGGATCATCTCCACCGGAAGACTGATATCAGCTACATCATCATACCAGAGCACATCTTTTACATGTGGCACTTCACTGAACTGATCCTCCAGCTTCTGGACATCCTTCATATCCATGTTCTCAACCACGACCATGGAGAAAGCGCCCATCCCATACTCATCTACCAGAATATCCTGACCTTTCACTGTCTCCAGATGCTCCGGCAGATAACTGAGCAAATCATAGTTTACACGTGTCTTTGCCATCCCGATGACCGACGGGATAATCAGAAGAAATCCGATGATCAACATCAGAACTCTGTGTTTGGCAATCCATTTGCCAACTTTAACCATTTGTATCATCTCCTATATTGTCTCACTACTCAAGTCTCTTATAGTATAGCGCAAAGTGACCATTAGTCAATATTTTTTTTGTTAAAAAATGAAAAATGGTCATTTTTATTGACTTTTAGGAATTTTGTGCCATACTAGTAAAAAGACAATAGGAATTTTTCACAGAATGTATTTTTATGAAAACCTCTTATTGGCAAAGTTTGTATTATATATTACAATCACTAAAGACACACAAAGGAGGTCATTGAGATTATGGGAAAAGTAGATGATAATAAAAAGCTGAAAATGAATACACTGCTCCAGACTGCATTTGACCTGTTCACCGGAAAAGGCTTTGCCAAAACAACTGTATCCGACATCGTGAATCAGGCCGGTCTGGCAAAGGGGACATTCTATCTTTATTTCAAAGACAAGTATGATTTAAGAGATAAATTGATCGCATACAAAGCCTGTCAGCTTTTTGATGATGCACACAAGCAGCTTGAAGGGACTGAGATTAATTCTTTAGAAGAAGAGATTCTTTTTTTAACAGACTATATTATTGACCGTTTCCAGAAACAGCAGTCCTTGTTAAAATTTTTGTCAAAGAATCTCTCCTGGGGAGTTTTCCAGGATGCTGTCGGAACAGGTTCTGTAGTATCCAGGCAATTTTATGATCACTACAGAAATTCACTTGTAAAATATAATGTAAACTGTGAGAATCCGGATCTCTTACTTTTTACACTAATTGAATTGATCAGTTCAACAAGTTACAACTGTATCCTTCATGAGAAACCTGTTTCTATGGAAGAGTACAAACCTTATCTTCATAAATCACTCAAGAAGGTCTATGAAGTGTTTGTAAGCGTTCAGGATTAAGTTTATTTTATTTAATTTATTTTTCTTTTAATGTTTGAACATAATTTTGACACATTTTCTGTCTATACTAAGACTCAGATAGTTGATAAACAACTATCTCCCCCCTCATAAAGTAATGGCATCCCGGTGTGCCGGGATGTCGACTTTACTCTCATTCCTTTAGATAATAAAAAGAAGACCCGATTGCCAATCTGCTGAAGCAGTGAAGTGCTCGGGTCTTACTTTTTGTGTTTTCATATGATGTCGTGCAGGATTGTTTTATATATAACACCACTATATTCTGGCATCATCTAAGTTATCACTGCAACGCGAAAGCCCGCTAACCTTTCGGCTAACGGGCTTCGTTGTGTTTATAGTTATCTAAAGGAATGAGAGTAAAGTGTTGACACTTTCTTGTGTCACAACTTTATGAGGGGGGAAGATAATTGATTTTCTCTTATCAACTATCTTGATATTAGTATATCCGGAAAATGTGTCAAAAGTATGAGTGCTTTCTTAAAGAAGACGAAAAAATATAAACAGATTATGAAAAAATATAAACTAATAATTTATTTTTCTACGTTCTTCCATCCACTCGAGAAGATCTTCATATACCTGCTCCCGATCTGTCTCGTTGAGTAATTCATGACGATCACCGGCATACAGTCTTAGACTGATGTCCTGGATTCCGGCCGCTTTGTATTTCTCATAAACCTTCCTTACGCCTTTTCCGAATCCTCCAACCGGATCTTCGGCACCGGCTGCGAAAAGGATTGGAAGCTGCTTCGGAATCATATAGATACTTTCTTTTTTCTCCATTATAAGCATCCCGGTAAACATGCTATAATACGCGTTCACTGTAAAGACAAAGGAGCACAGTGGATCTGAAATATATTTTTCCAGATGTTCTTCATCACTGGTTACCCAGTCCGCGCGTGTCTTTGGATTCTTGAATTTCCTGTTGTAAGCACCGACTGCCATTCCATCGACCAATTTACTTTTGTAATGCCATCCACGGAAAATTGCCAGCGTTCTGCAAAGTCTCCTTGCGAACTGAAGGGTTGCTTTCTTCTGATCTGCTACAACTCCGATAAACATTGCTCCCGCCAGTCCATTTCCATACATCTGCACATACTGACGCAGAAGGCAGGAACCCATGCTGTGTCCCAACATAAAGTAAGGTACATCCGGATATTTCTTCATCGTCCGCTGACGAAGTGTATGCATATCTCCGATCACGCATGCATTTCCATATTTTTCATTAAAAAATCCATACTCCGACTTGCTCTGCACAGATTTCCCATGTCCTAAATGGTCATTTCCAACGACATAATATCCATGACTACACATGAATTCTGCAAATTCATCGTATCTCTTAATATATTCCACCATTCCATGGCTTAACTGCAGGACAGCTTTCACTTCTCCTTCCGGTTTCCACTCGATCGTGTGGATCTCCGTATTGCCATCCTTTGAAGGGAAATAAAACTCATCTCTCATCGTTCATTCACTACCTGTCATCTAATTTGATATAATCACGATATGGTGCAAGTGGCTTATAAGCCGGACGTATGATCTTATCTACATTCTTAAGCTCTTCCAGTCTGTGTGCACTCCATCCGACGATACGTGCCGCCGCAAAAATTGGTGTATACAGTGCCGGCGGAAGATCCAACATACTGTAAACAAGTCCACTGTAGAAATCTACGTTCGCATTAACACCTTTATACATCTTACGTCTCTCGCTGATGATCTCCGGTGCCATCTTCTCTACTTTCTCATAGAGTGCATACTCTGCCTCATGGCCCTTTTCACATGCAAGCTGCTTTACAAATTTCTTGAAGATCTCCGCTCTTGGGTCGGATACGGAATAAATCGCATGTCCCATTCCATAGATCAGACCTCTCTTATCAAACGCTCTCTTCTCCAGCAGTGCCTCAAGGTAAGCTCTGATCTGATCATCATCCTGCCAGTCTGTCAGCTGCGTCTTCATATCTTCAAACATCTGTGTTACTTTCACGTTCGCGCCACCATGTTTTGGTCCTTTCAAGGACGCCATAGCTGCTGCGATCGTTGAATAAGTATCTGTTCCTGAAGATGTAACAACGTGAGTTGTAAATGTTGAGTTGTTACCACCGCCGTGATCCATATGAAGAACAAGAGCCATATCAAGGATCTTCGCCTCAAGTTCTGTATACTGACGGTCTTCTCTGAGCATCATCAGAATATTCTCTGCCATGGACAGGTCTTTCTTCGGTGCATAAATATACAGATCTTCACCCATTCTATAATTGTAAGCAAGATAGCTGTAAACCATAAGCATCGGGAACTGGCTGATCAGATTCAAACTCTGGCGCAATACATTCGGAATGCTTGTATCATCCGCTTTATCATCGTAAGAATACAACTGAAGAATACTTCTTGTAATACTGTTCATCATATCACGGCTCGGTGCCTTCATGATCACGTCACGCACAAAGTTCGGTGGAAGCATCCGTCGGTCAGCTATCATATCCTTAAAATTCTCAAGTTCCTTCTGATTCGGAAGCTCTCCGAAAAGAAGCAGATATGCAATCTCCTCAAACCCAAAATGTTTTGCCTCAAGGAATCCGCTTACAAGATCTTTAATATTATAACCTCTGTAATAAAGATTACCTGCACACGGTACGGATACACCGTCTACAATCTTTGTTGCACACACATCGGATATATTCGTCAATCCGGCAAGTACACCTTTACCGTTCAGATCTCGAAGACCTCTTTTCACCTCGTATTTGGTATAGAGTTCTTTGTCAATTGTATTGTTCGTTTCACATTTCAGAGCAAGTTCTTCAATCTCCGGAGTGATGTCAAAAAATATGCTGTTAATATCTTTGGCCATGGGCTCTTCCTCCTTCTCTTGTTTCTTCTAATGTCTTTTATCTTTTAATTATACTAGATATCCGTCCATGAAACAATTAACTGAATATTAAATCTTTATGAATCAAAATATGAATCAAAAAGTGAAGAAGAATAAAGTTGCTGTCCGCAACATTTTTGTGAACAGCAACTTTGTAAATTCCTTTAATATTATTTTATCTGCAGTCATGAAGCAGATCTGCCAGTCTTGCGAACTCTTCCAACGTAAGAGCTTCTCCTCGAATGGATGCACCTCTTCCAAGTGCTTCTATTGCAGCTTCGACTTCTTCCTTCGTGTAGTCAAGTTCTGCCGAATTCTTCAGTCCATTTGCCAAAGTCTTTCTTCTCTGGTTAAAGGAGGCACGGATAATACGGAACATAAGCTTCTCATCCTTCACCTTCACCGGTGGTTCTTCGTATCGTTCCAGACGAATCACCGCTGACCCAACCTTCGGACGAGGCATGAAGCAGTTCGGTGGTACGTTTGCGACAATATATGGTTTTGCATAATACTGAACTGCCAGAGACAGGGCACCGTAATCCTTTGTTCCCGGTCCCACCTGCATACGGTCTGCAACTTCTTTCTGAACCATAACTGTGATACTCTTGATCGGAACATGATTCTCAAAAAGTCCCATAATGATCGGCGTTGTAATATAATACGGCAGATTAGCTACAACCTTGATCGTTTTTCCATCGTTCTCTTCTTCTGCAAGCTTTGCAATGTCCACTTTCAAGACATCATTATTAATAACGCGGGCATTGTCATAATCCGAAAGTGTATCTTCCAGAATCGGAATCAAAGCCTTATCGATTTCAACTGCAACAACCTTTCTTGCTGCACACGCCAGATACTGTGTCATTGTTCCGATTCCCGGCCCGATTTCCAGTACAAAATCATCTTTTGTGATCTCTGCTGCCGCAATGATCTTATCCAGAACATGTGTATCGATCAGAAAGTTCTGACCGAACTTTTTCTGGAATACGAAATTATATTTCTGTAATACTTCTATCGTATTCTGTGGATTTCCAAGTGTTGGTTCTTTCATCTCATCTCTCCATTTCTTATAATTGATATAAATCCCTTGCATTCTTCTCTGTCTGTTCAATCACCTGCTCCGCAGAAATGCTTTTCAATTCTGCAATCGCTTCTACAACATATGGAAGGTACAAGGACGAATTTCTCTTTCCTCTGAATGGTGTCGGCGCCAGATATGGACAATCTGTCTCAAGAACAATTGACTCCAGTGGAATTTCTTCTACAATCTCTTTTAACTTCTTTGAATTCTTGAATGTCACAACACCGCCGACTCCGATATAATATCCCATCTTTACATATTCTCTCGCCATCTCAAGACTGTAAGAATAACAGTGTATCACACCTTTGAGTCCTTTTCCATGTTCTTTCATGATTTCCATCGTATCAGCTGCCGCCTCACGGCTATGGATCATCACAGGTTTGTTCATCTTGCGAGCAAGGTCCAGCTGTCTGATGAACCAATATTTCTGCAGATCATGCCCTTCTTTATCCCAATAATAATCAAGTCCGATCTCGCCAACCGCAACGATCTTCTCCATTTCCAGAAGTGATTTCATTCGAGCAAAATTCTCTTCATTCAGCGCACCGACTTCGTCCGGATGTACACCTACAGATCCATATATAAATGAATACTTCTCTGTGAGTTCTGCTATCTTGTCCCAGGACTCTACTGTCGCCGCTGCATCCACAATTGTTCCAACGCCGCCTGCTGCCATACTGCTTAGTAGCTCATCTCTGTCTGTGTCAAACTGCTCATCATCATAATGCGCATGTGTATCAAATATCATTTTATTTACCGCCTGTTTTCAATATTTCTAATCTTGTGCTTTATTTTACCACAAATAATTCTTTCCGTCTTCATATAATACATCCATCGCCAGACGGACACTTTCTTTTCCTGTCATCGGATCTTCGATGCCCACGCTAATACGATATCCGTTTCCTGCTTTTTCTACTAATCCCGGTGTATAAAGGATTACCTTAACCTTTTTCTCTATTCCCGGAGTTATATTATTCAGTTGTAAATCAAGCTGCTTTTTTTCTATCTGTTCGCCCTGTTCATTTTCGACAACTATCCATACCGGCCAATCCTGATAAAATGGTGCCACTCCATCATTTTCCCATGTGATTTCAAGACTTGTTCCATGAATCTTAGGTTTCAATACAGCCTTTGAAATGTATAACCGATATCCCAGATTTTGCAACACTTTATTGTATCCGGACTCATAATCTGCATCTGCTGTCATCGGACCAAGGAATGTAGTATGTGCTTTTTGAATAAGATTTATCGTCTGTGAAAGCTCTGTTTCCAATAGATTCTTCATTGGAACTGCGCTTGTGAATTCGCCGCCGGATGGTGCGTAATTCCAGAAATCCGGCATTGACTGAAGTTCCCCTTCTTCATTCGTCTGATCATAATCTCCACCATGCGCAACCTCAGAAAGCCATCTTTCTGTAGCATCCGCATCACCTGTCATATCATTATATAGCCCCATGCATTGCTTTTTTGCAATCGAAAAAGGTCTTCTCATAAGATGTTTTGCATTCGGAAAAGCTTCCAGCCATGGAAGAACATACTGCTCTCTTACAGTTCTTGATGGCAGCCGCCTGATACCTATATGATAGGCTACATGCCATTCTCCCCAATGTCCAAGACTTCCGTGTTCCACATAACTAACCAAATCAGATGTTCCATAATGTTCACCTAATGCTTTCACTGCTTTTTTATGGGCAGCCAAAAACTGTTCGTTACTGTAATCCGGTGCGAATCCTTTTCCGAAAGCTGTATCATACCACTTTCCTGCATGCCCTGTTTTCTCATACAGCCACTCGGGAATATCCATATGTCTGCTGTTTCCCGGAATGTCACACACAAATCGTAGTACCATATGCTTTCCTTCTGCCTGCCATCTTGCCACCTGATTTTCCGCATCGATCGCATCCCAGGCAAATTGCCCTTCCGCCGGCTCAAGTTCCGCCCAGGTGATATCCATATACAGAAGCGTCACATCCTCTCGGACACTTTCATTCCACGCACATGGCGCATATCCCATAAGCGGATTTCCAAACACTTCTTTTGTTTTCTCGTATGTTTTCTGATTTTTTCTAAAAAATTTCATAAGCAGATTTTTCCGGAAAAGCAATCTCAAATGCACTGTTCAATTCTCTTTTTGTTCTGTCAAAATCAATTTCACAATTGGCATCATTGATACAGATTATCTTTTCTTTTCTTTCAGCAACTGTTCTGTAAAGCTTATCGTTATTCGCTGCAAGTTCATAATAACGACATGTTTTTTCTACGTTTTGAGGGACAAACTTGCCGCTCAACTTCTGATACTCCCGAAGAACATACTGACTGATATCTTCCTTATGTCGGAAAGGATGCCCACATACTTTCGTCAAAAGTTCCGGCTCAAGTTCCCATAATTTCTCAAATGTGTCCTTTCGAAGTGGCGATGGACCGTGAACTGTATAAAAACCGGTATAACGCGGAAATGCCATCTCTAACATATTATAGACGAAATATTTTATTGGATATCCAAAATGAAAATATGCTCCGGGCTGTTGTTTCATATTTTTATATTTATCAAAATATTTGGCAAGAACCATTGCATTGTTCAAATAGATATATGGCATTACCGGATTGTCAACATTAGCCACATCTGGCTGTAATGCCAGCATATCCACAGGAAGCCCATTTCTGAAAAAATCTGTTTCACCGGTTCTTTTCAGCAGGAACATATCATCATTAAAATATACGAACTGCTCAGATAAGCCCGGGATTCTATGCATGTTCCATTCTATTGTATGAGAATTAAATGTTGGTAAAAACTCTGACGGGATATAATCTGTATGCCGCACGATGTTTAACTTTGGATGCTTTGTATTCAGCCATTCCGGTAAATGTCCCCATGTCACAAAATGGACTTTTCTCACCCAAGGCGCACAGTTTTCAATTCCGCGGAACCAATATCTTAGATTCTCCCAATCCCGGAAACGTTCTTCTCTGTCATCTGTCTCCGACGATTGTTCTTTGCCGTATCTTGTTTTATTCTTTTCGCTTCTCCACTCCGGATCATTTCCGTCTACCCAGGTGATTACGATATCTATGCTATTCTCTGTCTTCATATCTTTTTGCTCTTATACCTTAACGTGCTATATTTTATTTCGTTCTAATACTAGCATGTGAAAATTTAATTAGCAAGATAAAAACAGCGAGATACAGGTCATTTCCCATATCTCGCTGCTTTTCTTTCATTTTATCATATCCAAAAATTAATGATTTCTATAGTAATTGATCAGACATCCGTCAAGAATGATCTCACGCTCTGCGTCTGTCAGATCTCCAAGCTTAAGGTTCAGTTCTTTGAGTTCTTCTCCTACAACATAAGCTTTGATCACATCCGCTTTCTCTTCTACTGCTTTTCTTACATCAGGAACAAAGATATAATCTCCGTTCTTGAAGGAAAGTGCTTCATGATCTTCCTCTGTCAGGAATGGAAGCATTCCCCAGTTAATCAGGTTAGAGCGGTAACGCTTTGTCGCATACTCTGTTGCGATGTTTGCCCATCCGCCAAGTACTTTCTGACAGGAAGCTGCCTGCTCACGCGCAGATCCGTCTCCCGGTTTTACTGCGAAGATTGTGCTTCCGACACCAAGGTTATCCTTACCAACTTCCGGATATGTCTCGTGGATCTTATCCATTACCGGTTTCAGTTCTGCAAGTGCATCTACCGGACATTCATTTGCTTCGATTGCTTTCTGAGCTTTCTGTACTTCTTTCGCACGTCCAACATATGCAGGGTCTTTTCTGGAAAGAGCGAACTCTGCAAGTCCCAGTGGGTTGGAACGGTAAGAAGATGTCTCTCCGGACGGAATCAGCTCATCTGTTGTTGTAACAGGATCATGGATCTCAGATACAACCTTTACAAGCAGATTCTGCGGAAGTGCTGACATTGCCGGCCAGTCCTTGATGTTTGGTCCAAACTTGATCTCAACACTTGGATCTGCAACACCCTTGCTGTCAAATACACGATTTGCATAAATATTCTTATCAAAGTGATATTTCTGTCCTTTGTATTCTACATCCATTGCTGTTGCCGGTGTTAAGAATCCCTTGTTTGCTGCTGTTGCTGCAATAGAACGAGCATCCATCAATGCTACGGAAGAGATCTGTCCGTTCTGCAGCTTACTTCCTTCACGGTTCGGGAAGTTTCTTGTTGTATGACGGATAGAGAATGCGTTATTCGCCGGAGTATCTCCTGCTCCGAAGCACGGTCCACAGAATGCTGTCTTCACAACAGTTCCTGCTTCCATAAGATCTGCAATTGCACCATTCTTAACAAGTTCCATATAAATCGGTGTACTTGCCGGGTAAACGCTGAATGTAAATTCATCTGCTCCGATGTTCTTTCCTTTGATGATATCTGCAGCTGCACAGATATTTTCAAATCCACCACCTGCACATCCTGCGATGATTCCCTGCTCTACATAGAACTTACCGTTTCTGATCTTATCCTGCAGAGAGTAATCAACTGCGCCATCAAGACTTACAAGTGCTTTCTGCTCTACATCATGAAGGATATCTGCCAGATTTGCATTCAGTTCATCAATTGTATAAACGTTGCTTGGATGGAACGGCATTGCGATCATAGGCTTGATCTCGCTTAAGTTTACATAAACCATACCGTCATAATATGTAACTGCCCCAGGATTCAGTTCTTTGTAATCTTCACTTCTTCCGTGAATATCATAGAACTCCTGAATCTTCTCATCTGTTTTCCAGATAGAAGACAGACAAGTTGTCTCTGTTGTCATAACGTCGATTCCGATACGGAAATCTGCACTCAACTTGCTAACTCCAGGTCCAACAAACTCCATAACCTTGTTATTCACATAGCCGTTCTTGAATGTAGCTCCGATAATTGCAAGAGCAACGTCCTGCGGTCCGACACCTTTCATCGGCTCTCCGTCTAAGTAGATTCCGATCACACCCGGCATCTTAATATCATAAGTCTTATTCAGAAGCTGTTTTACAAGCTCCGGTCCACCTTCACCCATAGCCATAGTTCCGAGTGCTCCGTAACGTGTATGGCTGTCAGATCCAAGGATCATCTTTCCTCCGCCTGCAAGCATCTCACGGGCAAACTGATGGATAACTGCCTGATGCGGTGGTACATACATACCGCCGTACTTCTTCGCACAAGTCAATCCAAACATATGGTCATCTTCGTTGATTGTTCCACCAACTGCACAAAGACTGTTATGACAGTTTGTAAGTACATACGGCATCGGGAACTTCTCAAGTCCTGACGCACGTGCTGTCTGGATGATTCCAACAAATGTAATATCATGGGATGTCAACTTATCAAAACGGATCTGCAGACGCTCCATGTTCTCGGATGTATTGTGTGCCTTTAAAATGCCATATGCCATTGTGTTCTGAGCAGCTTCTTCCTTCGTCAGCGGAACCTGCACATTCCCTGTGTCTTCTACTATCTCTGTTCCATTGAGAAGATATACGCCATTCTCGTACAATTTAATCATGTAAAGACCTCCTTCAATCTGATCTATAGTTTTGAAATAACTGCTACCATATTAACATATTTCATTGTTTCGGTAAATCCAAATTTTCACAATTCAGCATTGTAACTCAATAAAGTGCAATTTTTACTGATTTTTTAGCTAGAAAGCAGGAAACTCATCTCAATAACAAACTCATTTTTCTCTGTCTTTGCGCTGATTTCTCCATTCATACGTTTCACAAGTTCCTTTGCAATAGATAATCCCAATCCGGTAGATGTTTTGCTCCTTGCTGCATCCGCTTTATAAAATCTGTCAAATACATGTTCTATATCAATCTGCTCCGAATGTATCACCTGATTACTGATTCGCAATACTGCATGCTCCTGCTTGCGCTCTAACACAATACTTATCCTCTTTTCTCCATGATCCAGGCCATTTTTAATTACATTCTGAATAACACGGTGGAGTCCTTGTTTATTTCCGGCTATAGATAGCAGTTCTTCTGTAATCTGAATATCCGGCTGGATTCCCCTTCTTACCCAGTCATCATAATAGGAAAACACCGTTTCTTTCAGAATCCGGTTGATACAGCAAGGCGTCAGTTCCAGACTATAGGATTCATTTTTTAACTTTGTGAACATGAAAAGTTCTTCCAGCATTTCATTCAGACTGTGTATTCTTTCATGAATAATATTCAGATAACGTCTCTGGTCTTCGACATTTTCGCATTCTTCCATAAGCTGAAAATATCCGTCCAAAGATGTCAGCGGTGTCCGGATATCATGGGAAAGGTTCGTATAAGTGTCCGCGATCAAAGCTTCTTTCTCCTGATAACGCTGCTTCTCTTTTCTTTGTAATTCCAGAAGTTCATTCAATCTGTCTGAAAGCGTTCCGATTCCACCCAAATCAAACTCGCGTTGAATCAACATGTTACTGTCATGTTTCATCAAGAACGCCAATTGGCGGCAGATGTCCCTCACCTGCCGCTGATATTTCCACATAATAATAAATTGTAAAATGATAATTCCTGCTAATATCCCAATTACGATATACATCCGTTAAATATCCCTCTTTTGAAAAACAGCACTGCTTGCAGCTATCATTATGACAGCAAACACAATCGCCACACCGAATGCCGCCAGACACTCATTTCCACTTGGATTCATAGGAAGCAGTGATAATTTCCCGGTTATCGTATACTTGTAAATCTGGAAATTATGAATTCCCATTTTCCGAACAGCACTGTTTATTAATCCGTATACGATACTCATTATATTCATTGTAAGACAAATCGCGATGACCATGCTGATCACATTATTTTTCAAAATAACTGCAACCGCCATACAGATCAACACGAGTGCATAATGAAGTGCCAGTTCTGTCAGAAAATAAGATAGAACAGCTTTTGAACTTCCCCACGTCAATTCTTTAAATACTATATAGTTCGCAGCTCCCTGGAGTAAGAATGCACCTGCCATTGTCAGCACCGTAAAGACCACTAACGCAATAGATCTGGAAAAAATCAGTGTTCCTCTTTTTTGAACCTGACCGCCAATATTTTTTATATAACCGCTTCCAATATCCGCTGTTGAAAACATCACAGCAAAAATCACAAGAAACAACGCATAAAATTTTCCCTGAGAATTTGCAAAGAAAATGTCATACACCGTAACCTTTTCTCCCGGTTCTGTCGGCAGTGTCACCATCATTCCCACATTAATATTCTCCGCAGTCGGTTCCGCAAACTGCTCCTGCCGAACGGTATCTTCTTTACTTAATAAATCATAATCTGTTTTACACATAAACGTTGTAAACAGTACTGACACAGCCAGCACGATCCATACCACATACATACTTTTGGTCCGAAACATCCGGTACAAATCCATTTTTATCATATTAAGCATGACTGGCACCTCCTGTCAGATTCAGGAAATACGTTTCCAGTTCTTCACTCGTTATCGAAAGCCCTTTTACCGGAATTCCTGCCTTTGCAAGTTCCATATTCAACGCTGCGCTTTCATTCAGACGTTCAAAAATGTGAATATGTTCTTTGTCTGTTACCTGATAATTCGTAAATCCCATAGCATCCAGCACCGGAATTGCCAGCTTCGGATCAGCCAGTGTTAATTCCATCCGCTCACTGCATCTTCGCATTAATTCTTCTCTTGTAAGCTCCTGCAATAAACTTCCATTGTGAATGATTCCATAATCGGTAGCAATCTTCGATAATTCTTCCAGAATATGACTGGAAATGCAAATCGTCATATTCCTCTCTTTCTGAAGTCTCTGAATCGTGTCCCGGACCTCAGCAATTCCCTGTGGATCCAACCCATTGATCGGTTCATCAAGGATTAACAGATCCGGTTCTCCAACCAACGCAAGACCAATTCCCAGACGCTGTTTCATTCCAAGAGAAAAGTGTTTTGTCTTTTTCCGTCCCACATGCTCCAGACCTACTGTTTTCAATATCTCATCAATATAACCTGCTTTCTTTATCCCAAACAGCTTACATTTGATATTCAGATTTTCATATGCGGTCATATTTCCATATAATCCCGGTGCTTCAATCAGACATCCCACACGGGAGCGGACTTTCTGTAAATCCTTTCCCTTGTATCCGAAGATCTCAATCTCTCCACTCGTTGGCCTGGAAAGTCCACTGATCATCTTCAGGCAAGTCGTCTTCCCGGCTCCATTTCGTCCGATAAATCCATAGATAGCGCCCTTTTTAATATGCATACTGACACTGTCCACAGCTTTATGATGTCCATACCGCTTCGTCAGTCCTCGTGTTTCCAATAACATCTCACTCAAATTTTTCATCTCCTTTTTCTTATCTGCATTTATCATAAAAGATGAATCCTAATCAAACGCAAATAAATAGTAAAAAAAGAGTAAAGATTACGCATGAAGACGATAACCGATTCCCCATACTGTCTCAATGTATTCCTCCGAAGTCACTTGTTTGATCTTCTTGCGGATGTTGCTGATATGTACGTCCAATGTCTTCGTCTCACCCATATAAGGTTCGTCCCAGGCATATTCGAAAATATCCTCTTTACTGAAAACCTGTTTTGGATTCCTGAGCAGTAATTCTAAAATCGCAAACTCCTGTTTTGTGATCTTCGGAAGTATCTTTCCAGCAATTTCAACCTGAAATGTATCTCTGTTTAATACCATATCTTTAAATGAAAACGTATGCTGTTCCTCTGCTTCCTTTTCTTCTTTATGACGGAGCTGTACCTGAACTCTTGCCAGCACTTCCCTGATTTCAAATGGTTTCGTTATATAATCATCCGCTCCGCTCGTTAAAACTTCTACCTTTTCATCCAGGCTGTCTTTTGCAGTCAACACAATAACCGGAAGATTTCCCTTTTTCCGTATTTTCTCCAACACTGCCTCACCTGGAATTCCGGGCAGCATCAGATCCAGCAGCACGAGTGCATAACTGTACTCCTGCATATTTAAAAGCAGCTTTGCTTCGGTCCCGGAAAATGCCTGCTCACAAGAATAGCCTTCTTTAGATAATGCCTCCTGAAGCAAGTTATTAATATTTGTATCGTCTTCTACAATCAGTATTTTCTGCATGATTGTCCACTCCTCACATCTTCATTACCCGATTCCTGAATGAAACATATTTTACTGCAAATTGTAATAATACAAATATATAAACACCTGTCAGCACACCATATATAATTATCAAAACCGGATCATTCATATTCAGATACCCATTCACAAGCAGACCTACAAAGATTACCATCGAAGGTATGACTCTTCCTCGGAAGAGCCTGTTCAGGAGATCCAGTCTGGATTGATCGTCGCAGAAAATATTTTCTTCTTTCTCCATCTTCTCTGCCGGTTTACGAAAATATGTGTATCCTGCAAATTCTTTCAGATATTCCCAGCCACAATCTTCAAACATCTGAACATATTCTCCTTGATTCTTTATACCGTCAGGATTATAGTCCAGCTGATAGATCACATCTTGTGGTTCACATTTTTCAAAAATGTAAATGCCAGGGTAAGTTACATTTTTAAACTTCCAACCTTCTTTGTGTCTGCGTCTCAAATACTCTGCTTCTTTTTCATATTCAGTAATAGAAAACCAACGAAATTCCTTTTTTACATCCTTCATGGCGCTGCCTCCTGTGCATTACGGTACAACCTGCTGATTCTTTTTAATTCCAGTTCCAAGACTTCTTTTCCAAGATCCGTGATCTGGTATATTTTTCTTTTCTCTTCTTCCCGCACAAATTCAATCAAACCGTCTTTTTCCATTTTTGAAAGACTTCCATACATGGTTCCCGGTCCAAGAACTACTTCATCTTCCGTCAGTTCTTTTACCTTCTGTACGATTCCATATCCATGATTTGGCGTTCGAAGACATAACAAAATATAAAATCCTGTCTCAGTCATAGGAACATACACTTTTTTAATATGTGCATCCATAAACATTTACCTCGCTGTTTGATATATCGCACTTCGATACATTCAATATATCGTACCACGATGCACTTGTCAAGTATTAATCAAGAAGAATGATTGTTACCGTTCACACTACGTGTCAATCAGCAGAGTAATTGACACGGGAGTAAATACTAACGGCTGGTTTCCTCATTCGGCCATGATTTTCTGAGTGCTGCATAGGAAATCAGGAAGTTTGCAAGCCATCCGGCCGGTACTGCAAGCCAGACAAATGCAATTCCGAACCTCGGTGCACAAATCAAAGCAACAGACAAACGGATTGCAAGATTTACCATATTCGCAATGAGAAACGGACGCATGATTCCAAGTCCGCGTAGGACTCCATCGGTTGCCATCTTAATACCCATGAAGATGAAAAAATATCCGATCCATCTCATATAATCACCGGATACCTGATATGCTAAAGCGGTTCCATCTTTTCCAAGGAATAAGGAAGAAATCTGGTTGTGCAGTGATTCAATGACCAGAAAAGCAAGGACTGCGAAACATAGATCTAACACCAGTGCCGCGTGATAGCCTTTTTTGAGCCGTTCGATTTTCTTTGCACCAAAATTCTGGGAAACATACGGCGAAATCGCATTGCCGATGGATACAAAAATCAGTGAAAAAACATTTTCCACTCGCATCGTTGCTGAATAACCTGCAAGTGCCTGTGTACCAAATGGATTTACAACCGCCTGTACGATCATCATACCAATTGACACTGTAGACTGCTGGAGAATCGACGGTATGGCAATTTGAAGCATCGAATATAACTCCTGTCTGTCAAACCAGTCAAACTGGCTTTTATACCGTCTCATTCTACATAAGAAAATCAGAAATGAAAACACTGCGGAAATCCCCTGTGCAATAAGCGTTGCCAGAGCCGCACCAAACACACCGAGCCCAAGTCCTGCTACCATCCAAAGATCCATAAAAATATTTAATACGGATGAAAAAATCAGAAGAACCAACGGGATTCTGGATTCACCGATGGATGTAAACATCGTTGAGAGGATGTTGTACATAAACAGAAATGGAAATCCCACAAAATAAACCCGCAGATACAATACTGCTTCATCCAGTATATCCGCAGGTGTTTGTAATAAGCTCATCATTGAATGTGAAAAGCAAAAACCAAAGAGTCCAAGTAGTATGCTCAGAACTAAAAAACTGATCAATGATGTTGACACAATTGTTTTCATTTTACCATAATCTCTGGCTCCAAAATAACGGCTCACAAGCACACCTGCACCGACACCTGCGCCAAGTGCTATACAAATGAAAACATTCGTAAGCGCGGCACAGGCACCGACAGCCGCAAGTGCAGAAGAACCGACAAACTGACCAACAATGATCGAATCAGCCATATTATATACTTGCTGAAAAAAACTGCCTAAGATCATAGGCATTGCAAAAACAGTTAACGCTTTCAGGGGCGCATCTGTGATTAGATATTCATCTTTTGACATGATTATTCTTCTCCTAAAATTCCAAGTTATAAGTTCATACAGGATACATTAGTCCCTATTGAGGGAAATGTCAAATATTTTACTGCAATCTCAATCAAAATCTCTGGTAATATTTTTAAGCCATTTCTTTTTGAAATAATGAATGAACACTACAGGCATTTTTTCAAACTCATCCAAAGTCATTACAAAGTAAACCCAGACAGGCGGCAACTTAAAAACATATGCTGCAAGAAATGTGGCAGGAACTGCAACAAGCCACATAAAGACGGAATCTACGATCATTCCAAATCTGGAATCACCGCCACCTCTGAAACAACCGCATATAAGGCAGGTATTAATCCCTTCTCCCACAAGACGCCAGGTTGTCATAATTATAAAAATGCCAAGATAATAAATGGCAGTCTCGGTCAATTTATCCCGATAGAAATCCAGTATCAAAGGACGAATCGCCAGAATAATGACACATCCGATCAGACTTACAACAAGTGTTATCCTAAGCATACGTTTCCCGTATTCTCCGGCTGTATCAATTTGATTTTCCCCTAGCTCCTGGCTGATAATGATAGTCGTAGCGTTAGCAAAACCGCGACAGGCGATGGCACCAATATTTACTACCATGACAGCAACCGCATTTGCAGCAACCATGTCATCTCCGATATGACCAAGAATTGCTGCAAATGCCGAAGTGGCAAAACTCCAGACAACATCATTTATCACAGCCGGAGTGGCAATTTTCATAAAGTCATGAAGCAAGATGCCTGATTTTGCAAAGAAATATTTTATCCTGAATCTGACATCAGAACTGTTTAAGGAGTAAATTAGACAAATCAATACTTCTGTAATTCTGGCAATCACAGTACCAAGGGCAACACCGGTAACACCAAGCTTTGGAAAACCAAACAGACCAAAGATAAAGGTTGCATTACAAAGTACATTGACGCAAAGAGAAACAATGTATGTAACGGAAGGCAACATTATCTTCCCAATACTTCGAAGAGCACTCATAAAAACCTGCGAGAACCCCATAAACATAAATGAAAATGAAATCACCTTCAAATACTCACTTCCGGCAGCAATCGTATCCGGACTGTTTGTGAAAATCTTCATAATCGTAACCGGCATGGTAAAGGAAATAACAAAAAATATAAGGGAGACGATCAGTGAGATTCGTTCTGCCAGACCGAGAATCTTTTCTACTGTCTTTTTATCCCCTTTTCCCCAGTACTGGGCACACAGAACCGAAGTTCCTGTAGCCATGCCGTAATATAAACAGAAAAGAATAAATGTATACTGGTTCGCAAGTGATGAAGCCGACATCGCAGTCTGGCTTACGTATCCAAGCATTACCGTATCGGCAATATTTACCAAAGTTCCAATCAAATTTTGAATCATGATCGGAAAGGCTAATTTTGATGCGTATTTTAAGAAATCTTTTTTATTTAACATACAACTGTTCTTTCTAAATTCTATAAATGTTTAATCTACAGTACTGTTTTTGCAGCATCATCAGTCTTCCTCTTCTCCGTAATGTTTACTCAAAGAGAAACCTCTTCCGCGTACTTCTGTCACTCTGCTGATGATCATAAAAGCCTCCGGGTCAATCTGTCTGATCAGTCTCTCAACCTGCGGAAGTTCTCGGTTAGACACAATACTCAATACAATCTGCTTTTGTTCCTGTCTGTAACCGCCTTCCCCATACAGCATCGTCACGCCTCTGTCTACCTGTGCAAGAATCGCCTGACGTACTTCTTCCACCTGCTTGCTGATAATCTTCACTTCCGTCTTGGTATTTCCCATCACCAACACTTTGTCCAGCACTGTCGTGTAGATCATTACCAGTAAAATTCCGTATAAAACGCGCTCCGGCGGATTATATAGAATCTGCGGAAGCAGAATTAATATATCAAATACATTCAGACTGACCGACACCGGAATCCTGAAATACTTATTCAGTACCAGCGGCGGAATATCCATACCACCGGTAGAAGCTCCTGTCCGAATTACAATACCCAGACCAATCCCGATTCCAAGTCCGGCAAAAATCGTATTCAGCATTGGATTATCCGTGATCACCAGATCCCCCAAAATATGATTAGCCGCTTCCAATGCGATTGGATAAGTAAAAGAACTGATCACTGTCGTCAGTGCAAATTTCTTACCAAGAAGAATCAATCCAACTAACAGCATCACAATATTAAACCCCAAAACAAATCCTGAAATTGATGCTCCCGTAAAATGCTTCACAACCAGACCGATACCGGTTGTCCCTCCTGTCATCAGATTCCCCGGCAAAAGAAAAAGCCTGATTGCAAAGGCATAGAAAACATTTCCAAAAATGACCTTTGCAACGGTTGTTGCTCGCTTTAAATATGCCTTGTCCATAAATTCCTCCCATTATGTCATATGATTTTGATTATCCCCAAAAACGTCTGTTAGGGGACTTTCCCTAACAGACGTTCTCCAAAGTATTTCCTAATACAGTGATATTATACTGAGAAATGCGGGCAGTTTCAATAGGATTTTTCAAAGCACAACATATTTAAGAAAATACTTTTTTATATTTTCATGTAAAGTAAAAATCCCTAGAAGCCTTAAACTTCTAGGGATATAGTATCGATATTAAATCTATCTAGATATTAATTACTCGATGATTGAAGCAACTGTACCTGATCCTACTGTACGTCCACCTTCACGGATAGCGAAACGAAGACCTTCCTCCATAGCTACTGGATGGATCAGTTCAACTGTCATCTCTACGTTATCTCCAGGCATACACATCTCTACACCTTCTGGAAGATCGCAAACACCTGTTACGTCTGTTGTTCTGAAGTAGAACTGTGGACGATAGTTGTTG
>OIYG01000844.1_pt1 | contig 26498 bp, 23 predicted proteins | sample 1587861 | NCBI WGS metagenome assembly OIYG01 (sample SAMN03283272) | human gut metagenome | biome: human-associated habitat; material: feces | host: Homo sapiens | place: Peru | collected 2012 | reverse complement strand
CAGATGGAAGTATAAGACTCTTGTATCACGGAACAAGTACAACAGCAACAGATGCATATATAGGAGAAAGTACATTTAATACAACTAGTAATAGTCCAAAATATGTAGGATATATGTATGGAGACACAGATGCTACATTAGAAGAAGCAAGAACAAATACAAATAACAGTACAATAAAAACAGCAATAGATGATTGGTATGCAAGCAACATGACATCATATACAAAATACTTAAGTACAACAGCAGTATATTGTAACGATAGAGAACTAGCAAGCGGAAGTACTTATACAACAACATCATCATCTAACTTTTATTTCAAATCAAATGAAAGACTAGAAGAAAATATGCGACCATCATATGATTGTGCAAATATAAAAGATGCGTTTTCAGGGAATAATATAGAAGCAAAACTAACATATCCAATAGCCTTAATGACAGCAGATGAAATATCGTATGCAGGAGGAGTAATAGCTGAAGATTCGCCGATGTGGTATTATACAAATAGTTCATTAGAGAGTTCAACAGGTACAACAGAATGGTGGTCTTTGTCGCCTGACTATTGGAATAGCGATGCTCACTCGTGGCATGTGCTCGGGTCTGATATTCCTGGCGGTTTGAACGGCCACTACGTCAACAATTGGTTTGGTGTCCGTCCCGCCGTTTCTCTCAAGGCTTGTGTACAATGGAAAAGTGGGGATGGGTCAGCTAATAGTCCATATGAAATTGTCGAAAATGGTGGATGCTAATATTATAGATTATGTTAAATGAAGAGAAAGTACTTGAATTTGGATAGAAAAAGTATTAAAATATAGATATCTTTTGAGGAAGAGTTTAGCATATAATCTAGTTTATAGAGAGTTAACGGTTGGTGGAAGTTAATAGTGTTATGTGTGAAGTTTCGCTTTCTTGATAAAAAGAACGTATTCCTGCGTTAAGGGTGTAAAGATGCATAAATACTTTATGAATTAAGGTGGTACCGCTCAGTTATGAGTCCTTAAGTTATAAAGTTTTTTTATTTAGAGGAGGAAGAAGATATGAAAGAAAAGTTAGATAGTATACGTGAAGTTGGACTTAAGAAGTTAGAGAGTGCTAGTTCTATACGTGAACTAGAGGAGGTTTATAAAGAACTTACTGGTAAAAAGAGTGAGTTAACTGAAATTCTTAAGAATATGGGTACGCTTACTGTTGAATTAAAAAAGGAAATTGGTATTAAGACTACTGAGATTAAAAGTTTGTTTGAGAGTAAACTTAGAGAGGTAGAGACTAAGATTATTGAGAATCAAAGTGTTCTTGATTCACCTATAGATTTGAGTGTACCAGGAGTTAAAGTTAGTGATGGAGTAATGCATCCTATTACTGAGATGTGTAATGATTTGAATGAGGCATTTTTAAGTTTAGGTTTTGAAGTGTTTAGTGAGAATGATATTAGTAGTGAAAAGTATGCTTTTGATAATCTTAATTTTGCTAAGGATCATCCTGCTAGAGAGAGTATGGATACATATTGGCTTTTAGGAACTGAAGATAAAAAAGGTAGTGAGAGACTTTGTTTAAGACCACATTTAACTGGAGGAAGTGTTAGATATTTACTTAAACATGGAGCGCCTGCTAAGTTTGTTTATCCAGGACGTGTTTATAGAAATGAGACTACTGATGCTAGACACGAAAGAGCTTTCTATCAATATGAAGCATTAATAGTGGATAAGAATATTTCTTTCTCGTCTGGAATGGTTATGATACAAACTATACTTGAGAAAGTGTTTGGTAAGAAAGTAAATGTTAGAATGAGAGAAGGTTTTTTCCCATTTACTGAACCAGGTTATGAAATTGATATGGAATGTTTAGTTTGCGGTGGTAAAGGATGCAGCGTGTGTCATCAGTCTGGTTGGATTGAAGTTATGCCTGGTGGTGTTATTCATCCTAATGTACTTAGAAGCGCTAATTTGGATCCTGAAGAGTGGACTGGCTTCTATATTAATATTGGTGTAGATAGACTTGTTATGATGAGATATGGAATAGATGATGTAAGACTTTTAAGAAGTAGTGATTTAAGATTCTTAAAGCAATTTAAATAGGAGGAAGAGATGAAAGTATCGTTAAATTGGATAAAAAAGTATGTTGATTTACCTAAAGATATTACTAATGAACAAATAATGAGAGATTTAACTATTAGAACTGTTGAAGTAGAAGATATGGTTAATACTGGGGATAAGTTTAAAGATATAGTTGTTGGTAAGATTATAGAAGTTAATCCCCATCCAAATGCTGATTTACTTAAGGTTTGTTTAGTTGATATTGGAGAAGATGAGTATAAACAAATAGTTTGTGGTGGAGAAAATTTGTATCCTAATGAACTTGTTGTTATTAGTAAACCTGGCGCTATGGTGTACTGGCACGGAGAAGGGGATTTAGTTGAAATTAAGGAAACTAAGATGCGTGGAGTATCATCTTATGGTATGATTTGTGGTGCTACCGAGGTTTATTTGAGTGAACTATTTCCACCTAAGAATGAAAAGGAGATTGTTGATTTAACTGGACTTGATGTTAAACCTGGAGAGAATATTAGTGATGCATTAAATCTTGGAGATACTATACTTGAGATAGATAATAAGAGTTTAAGTAATAGACCTGATTTATGGGGACATTATGGTATAGCTAGGGAGCTAAGTGTTATTTATAATGTACCACTTAAAGAGTTAGAAATAAATAAGCCTAATGGTTTACCTGAATATAAAGTTTCTATCGAAGAAAAAGATAAGTGTAAGAGATATGCTGCTGTTAAGATAGAAGGTGTAAATACTAAAGAGAGTCCTAGCTGGATGAAGACTTTAATTACTAATGCTGGTATGAGACCTATTAATGCAATAGTTGATATTACTAATTATGTTATGATGGCAGTTGGACAACCAACTCACGCGTTTGATAGTACTCACGTTGAAGGAGAAAAAATCGTTGTTAGAAATGCTAGAGAGAATGAAAAATTATTACTTCTTGATAATAATGAACTTGATTTAACTACAGATGATTTAGTTATTTGTGATGAATCTTCTCCTCTTGCCCTTGCGGGAATACGTGGTGGTAAGAAAGATTCTATTTTACCAGAGACTACAAGTGTTGTTTTAGAAGTTGCTAATTTTAGTGCTGGAACAATTAGAAAGACTGGTAAGAGATTTGCTGAGAAGACTGATGCATCAATTAGATATGAAAAAGGTATTGATACACAAAGAGTAGACTTAGGAATTAGTTTAGCCTTAAAGTTATTTAAAGAAATTTTTCCAGATTCTAAAGTAGTAGCATTTAAAGATGAGTATTTAGAAGCAACTCCTAATAATGTAATTGATGTTACTAAGAAGTTCTTAGATGATAGATTAGGTAAAGTTATTAGTAATGAGGAGATAACTAGAATTTTAACTGGACTTGGTTATGAAGTTAGTTTTGATAATGAAACATATCACGTTGTTGTGCCAACATTTAGAAGTACAGGTGATGTAACTTTAAAAGATGATGTTATGGGAGATATTGCTAGACTTTTAGGTTATGCTAGTTTTGAAAAGAAACCTTTAACTATTAATTTTGAACACGCTGTTTTACAAAATGATGTACTTTTAGAAAGAAGACTTAAGGAGTATTTAAGTTATAGATGTGGTTTTAATGAAATAATAACTTATCCTTGGATAGATGAAAAGTATATTGATGCAGCTGGGCTTGATAAGAGTAAGATGGTTATGTTAGCAACACCACCTAGTCCAGAACAAGCATATTTAAGAGCAAGTTTAGTCCCTGGGCTTTTGGAGGCTATTAGTAAAAACTTAAGATATTTCGATGAATTTAGAATTTATGAAATGACTGAAGTTTTTGAAAAAGGAGAGTATCACGAATCAAGTGAAGATGAAACTCTTCCAATTCATAAGAATTATTTAAGTGGTGCAATTGTTAAAAAAGATGCTAAAAGTGCTTTTTATGAGATTAAAGGTGTTATTGAGAGTATGAGTTCATATGTGCATATGGAAAGCTTATCTTTTAGGCCTTGTGAAAGCTCTAGTTATTTAGATAAAAATGCTAAGTTAGATATTTATCTTGGAGATACATTAGTAGGTAGTCTTGGACTTTTATCAGTAAAAACTATGGCCGATAGTAAGATTAAGAGAACTAACGTAGGTATATTTGAGATAAATGTTAGCAAGCTTGTTCCATATCCTTCTAGAACTAATGAGTTTAAACATTTACCTGAAATTCCATTAGTAGAAAAAGATTTATCTATTCTTGTAGATGAAGATGTTTCTTGGGAAAAGATTTCTAAAATGATTAGAAATAAAGTAAGTGAATATAGTTTTGTTGAAGAGTATAGAGGTGAACAAGTGCCTACTGGTAAGAAGAGTGTTACTTTTAAGGTTAAGCTTGGAGATGGAAAGAGTACTCTTACTAGTGATGATATAAATCATAAGTTAGAAGAAATAACTATAACACTTAATAGAACTTGTGGTGCTACTATAAGGGAAGTATAAAAAAAGGAACTAGATTCCATAATAGGGATTTAGTTTTTTGTATAATTATTATTTAATTTCATTTCGCAAAAAGCAATTTTTTTCTATTTTGCGAAATGGAATGTTATTTTGGAGTTTTTAAAGTACACTTTATTTGGAGGTTAAGGGAAATTTTTTACGTTTTTTTTGTAAATCTATTTATCTTAGTAGTCTTTTAGTAAATTAAATATGTTATCATTTTAATTATGATAGAAGGAGGATTTTATTTATGAAAAAATTTATGAGTTTGTTAGTTTTTGGTGTATGTGCTTTTGTTTTGTTTAGTAAAAGCGTGCTTGCTGAAAACGATAATTTGTGGAATGACTTTGTGAATGAGTTTAAAACTGGGAAAGGTTATGAAGAGTTAAAAGATTCTTTGAAAAGTGGAAGTGTAAGTGTTACATCAACTGATAATAGTTTAACTGTTTCTTATGATAATGATGGTAATATTTCTACAAGTACTTTAATGTATGAAGATGGAGTTATAACTCTTAAGGAAATAGAAAATTTAACTTACGATAATTTGGATTTGAATTCTTCAGTTGTTATTAATGCAGTAACTGCTTATGCAGAATTAAATAATTTAGATTCAGAAAAAGTTCTTGCTTGGTTTGAAAGTAACGATCCAACATATGAAAAGAATGGAATGGAATACGAGTATGAAGCTATTCAAACACCTACAGAATATGGGTATACTGGATATTCAGCTATAGGTAAATTTAAGATGAATATTCAAAAAGGTAAACTTGTTATGGATGGTAAAGACTATAGTAAGCCATCTAGTCAGATAGATGAAGATACTAAGGACGAATTAACAAAACAAGTTAACAATATGGGATATATTATTTTTGCAGTTTGTATAGGTGCAGTTTTCTTAGCAATTTTATTAATTATAATTGCAGTTAAGTTAAATAAAGAAAATAGTTCTGAAAATAAAATGTAAATAAGTTTTGTTTTTCTAGTATTTGTAAATATAATATAGTATAATTGATTTAGAAAGGTGGTAATATTATGAGTTCAACATTATGGATTATCATTGGTGTAGTTGTTCTATTAGTTCTATATGTTATAGGTACATATAATTCATTAATTAAATTAAGAAATAGAGTAAGAGACCAATGGGCACAAATAGAAGTACAATTAAAGAGGAGATTTGATTTAATTCCTAATATAGTTGAAACAGTAAAGGGATATGCTAAACACGAAAGTGAAACACTTAAGGGTGTTATAGAAGCAAGAAATAAATTTACTGTAGCTAGTACTAAAGAACAAGAAATTGAAGCTAGTAATCAATTAACTGGAGCTGTAAGACAATTATTTGCATTAAGTGAAAGTTATCCTGAATTAAAAGCAGATACTAATTTCTTAAAATTACAAAGTAATTTAGAGGAAACTGAAAATAAAATATCTAGTGCTAGACAATTTTATAATGATACTGTTTTAAGTTTAAATAATAAAGTTGAATTATTTCCTTCTAATTTAGTTGCTAAAATATTTGGATTTAAAAAGGAAGCTTTCTTTGAAGCAGAAGCTGAAGCGAAAGTTGCACCTAAAGTAGAATTTTAAGCTTACTAAATGTAAGCTTTTTTCTTTATGGAGAGTGGGAATTTATGAAAAAAGTAATTTTGTTAATAATAAGTTTTTTTACTTTTACAACTGTTACTTTTGCTAAAGTAGAAGATGTAAATTATGATATTAAAGACTATATTGTAGATGCTAGAATAGATATTTCTGGTAATATGATTGTTAAGGAAGTTATAGAAGTTAAAGGTAGTTATAATGGATATATTAGAGATTTAGTTTATAAGAATAATAATTTAGGAGAATTTACTAATAATTTAAATGGTTTTAGTGGTTCTAGTATATATAATGCTACTAGTATAGAGGTAAGAAAAGTTGGTGCTATTAACCATAGTGGAGAGTTAACTTTTGATGTGTTTAATGAAGAAGTTAATGAGTTTAGTAAGTGCTCTCTTAGCAAACTTTGTTATGAAGAAACTACTAATAGTGATGGAGTTAGTTTAAAGATGTATAATGAAACACATAGTGGTTCTACTTATTTTTATATTGAGTATTTACTTGGTAATGTGGTTGTACTTCATAATGATGTAGCTGAACTATATTTTAACTTTATTGGTGAGGGGTTTGATGACAATATAGAGAATTATCAACTTAGATTAGTAGTGCCTAATAAAACTACTGATGAAGTTAGAGTATGGGCACATGGGCCTCTTACTGGAGAAGTAAGTATTATAGAAGAAGATGGGGTATATTATGGTGGATATTTGAAAGTTAGTGATTTAGAAAGTAATACTCCTGTTGATATGAGAATGACTTTTTCAAAAGATTTAATTATGGTAGATCATCCTTATCTTAAAAAAAGTGGAGTAGATGGACTTAGTAAAATAATTGAAGTAGAAACTGAAAGAGCAGACACGGCTAACAAATTAAGAAATAAAGCTAAAATATATACATATGTAACTTATGGAATGAGCATAGCTTATATTATTTTAACTATTCTATTATTTATATATATTTATTTAAAGTATGATAAAGAAGTTAAGACTAATTTTGATATGGAATATAATAGAGAGTTTATAGATGATTATGATGTTACTAATATAGAGTATTTATTTGATAAGAGAATAACTGAGAAAGCATTTTCTACTAGTATACTTAATTTAATTTATAAGAAGAATATTATGTTTGAGGAAATAGATAAAAAGAATTATAAGTTTATTAAAGTTAGTGAAGAAAATACTAGTGATACTGAGAAAGATCTTATGAAGATTATATTTAATGATGCTGGTAATGGAAGTGAAGTTACTTTAAAAGAAATTAAAGATTATGCTAAGACGTTAGATGGAGAGACTAGTCCATTTCTTAAAGGGTTTAATTCTTGGAAAGATGCTGTGGTGGATAGTTCTAAAAAGTTAGATTTCTATGAAAATAATACTAAGATTAAATTTTATTTTGGACTTTATTCACTTATTGGATTTTTGATATTGTATTTATTTGTTAAGATAGAATCATTTAATATACTTGCTATTATTACATTTATTTTGACTATAGTTTATATTATTTATATCTTATCATTTAATAAGAGAACTCCTAAGGGTGCGATTGATTATGCTAAGTGGAGTGCTTTTAAGAGGTTTTTAAATGATTTTGGTAGGTTTGATGAGAAAGAACTTCCTGAGATTACTTTGTGGGAAAGATATTTGGTTTATGCTAACATTTTTGGTATTGCTGATAAAGTAGGGAAGACTATGAAGATTAAGTTTAATGAGATTAATCCTAATTATACTGGAACTGATTTGATGTTTGATTATGTAAGATGGAATAATTTGAATTCTACTATTAATAATTCAGTTAGTTCTTCTATTCATACTGCACAGACTAAAGTTAATGAAGCTATTGCAAGAAGTTCATCATCTAGTGGTGGTGGATTTGGCGGAGGATTTTCTTCTGGTGGTGGCTTCGGAGGAGGTGGTGGCGGTGGACGCGGTTTCTAATGCCAAAGCTTTCTTAACTGAAGTTAATTATATTAAGAATGATAGAATAAGAGAGAATGCTTTAAGACTTATAGAGAAGATTCCAAGTTATTTTTACACTGAGGCTGCTAGTTCTACTGGGAAGTATCATCCTGAGTTTAGTAATGGAGTTGGGGGACTTCTTAGACATACTAAGGTGGCTGTTAAAATAGCAGAGACTCTTCTTAGAAATGATTCAATTGGTTATAAGTTTACATCTGATGAGAAAGATTTGATATTACTTGCTATTATAATGCACGATTCAGTTAAAAGAGGTATTAATGAAGAAAGATATACTAGATTTGATCATCCTATTTTGGCTGGTGAGTTAGTGGAAAACTCAAGAAGTGAACTCACATTAACTGATGAAGAAGTGGATCTTTTGGTTAGAATGATTAAAACACATATGGGACAGTGGACAACTGATAGAAGTGGTAAAGAAGTACTTGAAAAACCTAAAACTAAATATGAAAGATTTGTCCATATGTGTGATTATTTGTCAGCACAGAAATTTCTTAATGTAAAATTTGACACAAATAATGAAATAATTTTATAAATAGGGGATTACCTCTATTTTTCTTTGCATTTTTTTATTAGAATGATATACTATTATTACAGGAAGAGGTAATGTATGTTAGAAAAAGTTAAAGAAGAAGTTGCAAAGCTTCATAAAGATGATAAAACAGGGCACGATATAAATCATATAGAAAATGTACTTAAGTTATCACTTGAGTTTTCTAAAGATTATAAAGATATTAATTTGACTTTGTTAACTTTAATTAGTTTACTTCACGATGCTGATGATGTTAAACTTTTTAGTACCAATGATTATGCTAATACTAAAAAAATAATGAAAGAAGCAAAGGTGTGTAATAACTTACAAAAGTTAGTTTTAAGTGAAATTAGTTCTATTGGTTTTGGTAAGAGACTAGAAGGAACTGTTCCAAAAACTGTAGAAGGTAAAATTGTATCTGATGCTGATATGTGTGAAGCACTTGGTATAAAAGGATTATTGAGAATTAATATGTATGCTAAGTCAAGAGGAAACGTGTTCTTTGATAAAAATATTTATCCAGTAGAATTTATTAATAAAGATAATTATAGATATGCTGGTAAGACTAGTATATGTCACGTATTTGAAAAGTTATTAAAACTTGAATATTATATGCTAACAGAAGAAGGATATAGAGAAGCTACTATAAGAACAGATGAACTAGTTAGATTTTTAGTAGAGTTCTTTAATGAAGAGAAAGCATATGAATGGAATAAATATTTATTTAGTTATTTAAAGAAACTTAATAGAACTTATAAGGGTTATAGTCGTATAAAGGCTAAATAACTCTTTTTTTAAGTCTATTTTTATGATATACTTTTAATCGGATGTGAAATTTATGAATATGGATAAAATTAGGAATTTCAGTATCATTGCGCATATAGATCACGGTAAGAGTACACTTGCTGATAGGATACTTGATATATGTGGTAATGTTACAGATAGAGAAAAGAAAGCACAACTTCTTGATAATATGGATATTGAAAGAGAAAGAGGTATTACTATTAAGTTAAATGCTGTTGAACTTAAGTATAAAGGTTATACTCTTCATTTAATAGATACTCCTGGTCACGTAGACTTTAGTTATGAAGTTTCTAGAAGTCTTGCTGCTTGTGAAGGTGCTATTTTAGTTGTAGATGCTACTCAAGGTATAGAAGCACAGACACTTGCTAACCTTTATTTAGCGCTTGAAAATGATTTAACTATAATTCCAGTTATTAATAAAATTGATTTATCTAATGCAGATCCAGAAAGAGTAAAAGATGAACTTGTTAAAACTATAGGATTTGATAGAGATGAAATACTTTGTGTAAGTGGCAAAACTGGAGAAGGTGTGGACGCGCTTATGGACGCAATTATTGAAAGAGTTCCTGCTCCTAAGAGTACTTCTTCTAATTTGCGTGCTTTAATATTTGATTCTTATTTTGATAGTTATAAAGGGATAGTTGCGCTTATTAAAGTTGTTGATGGAGAAGTTAAGATTAAAGACAAGATTAAAATGATATCAACTGGTGCAGTTTATGAAGTTACTTCTCTTGGTAAGACAACACCGAAAGATAGTCCTAGAGAAAAGTTATCTAGTGGAGAAGTTGGATATTTAACTGCAAGTATTAAAAGTATTGAAGATGTTAGAGTAGGAGATACTATCATATTAGATGGACACGATTTAGAGGCACTTCCTGGTTATAAACCTATGAAACCTATGGTTTACAGTGGCATATTCCCTATAGACAGTAGTAAATATGGCAATTTAAAAGAAGCACTTATGAAATTAAAACTTAATGATGCTGCTCTTACTTTTGAACCAGAAAAATCAGATGCTTTAGGATTTGGATTTAGATGTGGATTTTTAGGACTTCTTCATATGGAAATAGTAGAAGAAAGAATAGAAAGAGAATTTAATATTGAACTTATTGCAACTAGTCCAAGTGTTATATATGAAGTTGAACTTAATAATGGAGAAATTATTAGTATTGATAGTCCTAATAAAATGCCTGATGCTAGTAAAATCAAATGTATAAAAGAACCATTTGTTAAAACCAATGTATTTGTACCTAATGAATATGTTGGAAGTGTTATGGAACTTTGTCAGGACAAAAGAGGTATTTATAAAAATGTTGAATATATTGATGAAAAAAGAGTAAATGTTATTTATGAACTTCCTCTTTCTGAAATAGTTTATGATTTCTTTGATAAATTAAAGAGTTTTACTAAAGGTTATGCATCTTTTGATTATGAGTTTATTGGTAATAAAGAAAGTAAACTTGTTAAGTTAGATATTCTTCTTAATGGAGAAATTGTTGATGCTCTTAGTATTATTGTACATAAAGATGATGCATATAAACGTGGTAAAGTTATTGTAGAAAATTTAAAGAAAATAATTCCTAGACAGATGTTCACTGTACCAATTCAAGCTAGTATTGGATCTCGTGTTATAGCAAGAGAAACACTTTCTGCTATGAAAAAGAATGTACTTGCTAAGTGTTATGGTGGAGATGTTAGTAGAAAACGTAAACTTCTTGAGAAACAAAAAGAAGGTAAGAAACGTATGAAACAAGTAGGTAGTGTAGAAGTACCTCAAGAAGCATTCCTATCTGTTTTGAGTGTAGATAAGAAAGAATAAGATTAGCATTAATGCTAGTTTTTTTTCTTAAATCGTACGGATAAAAACACGAAAATCTTACGGTTGAAAATGTAAAAAGTTTACGGATAAAAACGCCAAAAGTTTACGGTTGATATTGATTTATTTTAACTAATATGTTAATATTATACATAGGAGATGAGAAAAATGTCTTTAAAAAAGGAAGGATATAGAGAAAGATTAATTGATAAAAAGATAGATGAATGCTTAAGAGTATTTGGTGCAATTTCTATAGTTGGACCTAAGTGGTGTGGTAAGACTTGGACTAGTTTGGCTCACTGTAATAGTGTAAAGTATATTAATTCAAATGATAAAAAAATATTTAGTTTAGCAGAACTTGATGCAAATCAAATACTTATAGGAGAGTATCCAATACTTGTAGATGAATGGCAATTAATACCTCAAATATGGGATGCTATTAGAAGAAAATGTGATGAAGATAAAGTAAAAGGTAAATTTATTTTAACTGGTTCAGCAACTGAAAAAGAAAATTCAATTGATCACTCTGGTGCTGGTAGAATTTGTAAATTAGATATGAGTACAATGTCATTATATGAATCAGGAGATTCTGATGGTAAAGTATCACTTAATGATTTGTTTTCTAATAAAGAAATTGAAAATCACGTAACAAAAGAACTTACTCTTTTAGAAATAGCTAATTTAATCTTAAGAGGCGGATGGCCAGAAAATATTGATAAATCTGCTAAAGATTCACAATTAATTGCCAAAAGTTATATTAAAGATATATTAGATAAAGATATTAATGAAATAGATGGTATTAAAAGAGATAGAAATAAAATGGAAATGCTTCTTAAGTCTCTTGCAAGAAATGAATCAACTCTTGCATCTAATGAAACTCTTATTAAAGATATTATTGAAAATCAATATGATTCTATTAATAAAGAAACAGTGGGTGAGTATTTAAATGTTTTAGATAAACTTCATTTAATAGAAAATCAACCTGCATTTAATCCAAATATTAGATCTGGAGATAATATTGGAAAAACTGCTAAAAGACACTTTACTGATCCTTCTTTAGCCTGTGCTTTGCTTGGACTTAATTACGATAAATTAATTAATGATTTAAATACTTTTGGATTCTTATTTGAAGCTTTAGTAGAAAGAGATTTAAGAATTTATTCTAATTATAATGAAGGAGAATTAAGACACTTTAGAAATAATCAGAGTGGATTAGAAGTAGATTCTATTGTAATTGACGAAGATGGAGAGTATGGTGCTTTTGAAATAAAACTTGGTGCTAATCAAATTGAAGAAGCAAAAGCTAATTTATTAAAGTTTTATAATAAAGTAGATAAAAAACCTAAGTTTATGTGCATTATATGTGGTTTATGGAATAACGTTGTAAGAGACTCTGAAACTGGTATATATATTTTACCTATAACATCTTTAAGACCATAGTAAAATTACATAAAACTTATTGACTTAATTAAAAAAATTGCTATAATTTAAGTATGCAGTGATGATGAGCATGGAAAACTCGGAGCTATATAAATAGAGATGATTCTTCTAGAATAATTTAGGTGGAACCGCTGGCATATGCTAGTCCTAATGTTTTAGAAGTTTTTATTTTAAGAAAGAAGGTATATAAATGGAAAAAGAATTAACAATGGATAAGTTAGTTAACTTATGTAAACAATATGGTTTTATATTTCAAGGTAGTGAGATTTATGGTGGACTTGCTAATACTTGGGACTTTGGACCAGTGGGTGTGGAACTTAAAAAGAATATAAAAAATGCTTGGTTGAAAAAATTTGTACAAGAAGATATTAATAATGTTGGACTTGATTCTGCAATACTTATGAATCCTAAAACTTGGGAAGCAAGTGGACACCTAAGTACATTTAGTGATCCTTTAATTGATTGCCGTGAATGTAAAACAAGATGCAGGGCTGATAACCTAATTAATGATTTTACTAATTCTAACCTAGGAGATTCACTTACTAATGAAGAAAGAATTAATTATATTAATGAACATAAAGTACCTTGTCCTAAATGTGGTAAATGTAATTTTACTGATATAAGAGAATTTAATTTAATGTTTAAAACTTTTCAAGGTGTTACTGAAGACTCTAAAAATGTAGTATATTTAAGACCTGAAACTGCACAAGGTATATTTGTTAACTTTATGAATGTTCAAAGAAGTATGAGACTCAAAGTACCTTTTGGTATAGGGCAAGTAGGTAAATCATTTAGAAATGAAATAACTCCAGGTAACTTTATATTTAGAGTAAGAGAATTCGAACAAATGGAACTTGAATTCTTCTGTAAACCTGGAACTGAACTTGATTGGTTTAAATATTATAAAGATAAATGTAAAAATTTCTTACTTAGTTTAGGTATTAAAGAAGAAAACTTAAGACTTAGAGATCACGATAAAGAAGAGTTATCTTTCTATAGTAATGCTACAACTGATATTGAGTATAAATTCCCATTTGGATGGGGAGAATTATGGGGTATTGCTTCAAGAACTAATTATGACTTATCAAGACATATGGAAGTATCTAAGGAAAAGTTAGAATATTTAGATCCTGAAACTAATGAAAAATATATTCCTTATGTTATAGAACCAAGTTTAGGTGTTGAAAGACTTGTTTTAACAATACTTTGTAATAGTTATGATGAAGAAGTTTTAGAAGATGGTACTACTAGAGAAGTAATGAGATTTATCCCTTACTTAGCGCCTTATAAAGTAGCAGTTTTCCCACTTGTAAAGAAATTCCATAGTGAGAAAGCATTAGAAATTTATAAAGAACTTTCTAAACACTTTATGTGCATTTATGATGAAAGTGGTAACATTGGTAAAAGATATAGAAGAGCAGATGTGATAGGTGTTCCTTTTGCAATTACAATTGATGATGAAACTATTAATAATGGAACAGTAACTGTTAGAGATAGGGATACAATGGAGCAAATCACTTTAAAACTAGAAGATGTCAAATCTTACATAGATAGTAAACTTGAATTTTAAAATGCCATTTTATAACTGGCATTTTTTTTCATAAAAAGTTTTTATAAAAAAAGTTGATTTAAATATTTAATTATGATAAAATTAATTATGATAAGAGAGAGTGATTAAAGTGGCATTTGGAAAATTTAAATTATTTGAAACTGATGTAGAAGAAGAAAATCAAACTTCTGATGAAGAATATTATTCAGTTAGTGTAGACGAAGTTAAAAAGGGTGCTACTGGTAAAATGATTCTAGTAGAGCCAAGAGCATATAGTGAAAGCCAAGAAATTGCTGATCATTTAAAATCTAGAAATAGTGTAGTTGTTAATTTTAAAAGAGTTACTTCTGATCAAGCAAAAAGAATAATTGACTTTTTAAGTGGAACATTGTATGCTATAGGAGGAGATTTACAAAAAATAGGCGATGGTATTTATTTATGTACGCCTAAAAATATAGATGTTCAGGGTCAAATAACTGAAGAAGATAAAAATGTAGAAGACGGGGAAGAATGGTAAAATATAGATAGAGGGTGTCCTTATGAATAATTTTGATACGGTTTTTAGAGGTTACGATAAGAGTCAAGTTAAATCTTATTTAGATAAAGTAATAAGAGAATATGAAAGACTTTTAAACGAAAAAAAATTAGTAGATAGTAAAGTAGAAGAATTAAATAGTAGACTTGAGAAGTATGAGAAACTTGAAGGTACTTTAAATCGTGCTTTATATAGTGCTGAAAATGCTAGTGATGAAATTAAGAAAATGGCTAGACAAGAAGCAGAGAGTCTAATTAATGAAGCTAAGAGAAATGCTAATAGAATAATAAATGATGCACTTTTAAAAGCTGAAAAAGCAAATGATGATGCTGATAGATTAAAGAGAAATGTAACCTTACTAAAACGTAGACTAAGGGCTATTATTGAAGGACAACTTGAAGTTATTGAAGAGATGGATAGACTCGATTTTAATAAAGAATAGTCACTTAAAAGTGACTTTTATTTTTGGAGGACTTATGAAAGAAATATTAAATAGTGTTATGGAATTTATACTAAGTTTTAAATTCTTTGGACCAATATTATATATACTTATTGCTTATCTTCTAAATAATATAGTTAGTAACTTAATAACTAGATTAATAAGAAAGAATAAAAAGAAGAATCATAAAAAACAAGATACTGTTATAAATCTATTCAAAAGTGTATTTAAATATATACTAATTGTTATAGTAATACTTCTAATATTAGATTTATATGGAGTTAATACTAAAAGTATACTAGCTAGTTTAGGGATATTTACTGCTGTTATAGGTCTTGGTTGTCAAGATAGTATAAAGAATATGCTTTCTGGAATATTAATAATATTAGATAATAGATATAATGTTGGAGACTTTGTTAAGATAAATGACTTTGTAGGAGAAGTTATAAGTTTAGGACTTCAAACTACTAAATTAAAAAGCTTTAATGGAGAAATATATACTATCACTAATTCTAGTATAAGCTCTATTACTAATTATAGTGAAGAAAACACAGTACTATATTATGGTATAGAAGTTAGTTATGATACTGATATTAAAAAGTTAGAAAAAGTACTTACTAAATTAATTCCTAAAGTAAGAGAAATAGAAAATGTAGTAAGTGATATGAAACTTTTGGGACTTGATAGTTTTAATGCAAGTAGTATGACTTATAAAGTCTTGCTTACTACTAAACCTTATAAGTATTTTAATGTAAAAAGAGAATTTAATAAAATGTTAAAGGAAACATTTGATAAAGAGGGTATAGAAATACCATATAATCAAATTGATGTTCATATGAAATAGGAGGTTATTATGGAAAAGAATAAAACTACTATATTTGTTATACTTGCATGTATACTTTTGATTGGAATTACTGTTTCTTTTGCTTATTACTTAGCAAGTATTCAAGGCGAGGGTAAAAGTATCACTTTAAAAAGTAAAAATTTAAAAATAACTTTTACAGAAAGTAATAACCTAAGTGGAGAAAATATTACACCAGGATGGAGCAAAACAAGTACTTTTACCGTTAAGAATGAGGGTAATGAAAGCTATACTTATAATATTGTAATAAAAGACTTAATAAACACATTTGCAACAACAGGATTCTTACAATATAAGATAACTAGTACTGATGGTGGATACAATATGACAGATTTTAAAGATATACCTAAGTCTAGTGTGGCTAGTAATAAAAAAATAGCTACAAATATAACTATTGAGGGAAATGGAACTCATACTTATACAATTTTATTCACTTACAAAAATAGCGAAGATAATCAAGCAGAAGACATGGGAAAAACTTTAGGCGGTCAAATTATTATAGATGAATATACTTCAACGTTAGCTGAAAGACTACTAGTTGACAATCCAACCATAAGTACAAGAACAGATTTTACTACAACATTTGTGACTAACACAGCAAATACTTTATATAAAGCAACTGAAAATGGTACAGATGTATATTATTTTGCAGGGCAAGATACAGAAAGTAAACCAATAAATAACTGGGTAAAATTTGGTGGATTCTACTGGAGAATAATAAGAACAAATGCTGATGGAAGTATAAGACTTCTTTATTCAGGAACAAGCCCTGATACAACAGAAGGATATATAGGGAGAAATGAATTTAATACAAGTTCTAATAGTCCAAAATATGTAGGGTACATGTATGGAAATAGCGATAGCACACTAGAAGAAGCAAGAACTAACACAAATGATAGTGCTATAAAAACAGTGGTTGATACTTGGTATAAAAATAATTTAACATCATATACAAATTACTTAAGCAATGATGCTATATACTGTAATGATAGAAGTCTTGGTAGTGGAGCAGCATATTCAACAACTGGTAGCATTGACTTTAAAGCATTTGAAAGATTATTTACAAATAAAACGCCAACATATAACTGCACAAATACTAAGGATGCATTTTCAGGAAGTAATACAGAAGCAAAACTTAAGTATCCTGTTAGCTTAATCTCGGCAGATGAAATAGCTTATGCCGGAGGAGTTGCCTACGCATCTTCAATATATCTATGGTATACTTCAAATAGCCTTTATAACTCTATAACAAATAATATAACTTGGTGGACTGCCTCTCCATTTAAACAAGATGGTGGGATTGCCGGATTATTTAGAGTAGGTGGAAATACCAATACAATCAGTAGCCCATATGCCGGAGAAGCAACTGGACTATATTATGTGCGCCCTGTTGTTTCACTCAAAGCTTGTACACTATGGAAAAGCGGAAATGGCTCATCAAGTAATCCATATACAATTGTTGAAAATGGTGGCTGCTAAAAATAAATATAATGAACTTTCTATGGGGAGTAGAAAGTTCTTCTTTTTTTTGGTAAAATAAATATAGAAAGAGAGTTAGAGTATGAAAGAAGAAATTTTAAATATATTTAAGAGAAATGGTAATAGGAGATTAGAGCCTACTGAAATTGCAAAGTATTTTAATAAGAATTATAGTGTAGAAGATCTTAAGGAAGTGCTTAAGTATTTGAATGAGCTTGTTAATGAAGGAGAAATTGTTAGTGCTAAGAAGAATACTTTTAAGTTAGTTAGTGATGAGTATATTAAGACTAAAATAGAAAGAGTTTCTAGTGGTAATGGGTATCTTCTTTTAAGTGCTGGAGATATTTATGTTGATAGAAAGAATATGAATGGTGCTTTGGATGGGGATTTAGTTCTTGCTGAGATGCATAAAAGATTTGGTAAAGTTGAAGGTAAAGTAAAAAGGGTACTTGATAGAAATTTACCACTTGGAGAAATATGCATCCAGGATGGGGTTACTTTTGTTAAACCACTTAAGGAGTATCCTTATGATATTGTACTAACTCTTAATGAAGATATTAATGTAGTTGAAGGAGAGATTGTTAAACTTAAAAGTGTCCGTGAAGAAGCTAATAAAATAATAGTTAAAGTAATTGAAAAAATTGGACATAAGAATAGTCCTGATATTGATACTTTAAAAGTTATGGCAGAACTTGGGGTGCCTACTGGTTTTAGTGATGAAACAAGAATAGAAGTCAAAAGTATTCCTGGTGAAATAAGTGATAAAGATTATATAGGTAGAACTGATTTAACTAATGAAGTAATTTTTACTATTGATGGAATAGATACTAAAGATATAGATGATGCTATTGGACTAAAGATCCTAGATAATGGTAATTATTTACTTAATGTAAGTATTGCTGATGTTACTAATTATGTTAAATGGAATAGCGCACTTTTTAATGATGCATATTTAAAAGGAAACTCTACTTATATGGCTGATAGAGTAGAGCCTATGCTTCCAGTAGAACTTTCTAATGGTATTTGTAGTTTAAATCCAAATGTACCTAGATGTGCAGTTACTACAGAAATCGAGTTTGATAAAGAGGGAAATGTAGTTAAAAAGAGAATGTTTCCAAGTATAATTAAGTCTAAGAAGAAAATGAATTATGATGCAGTTAATAAAATATTCGCGGGAGAAAAAGTAGAAGGGTATGAAGAATTTGAGAGTGTACTTTTTAAAATGCTTGAACTTTCTAAACTTCTTAAGAAAAGAAAACTTGAACGTGGAGAAATTGAGTTTGATAGTAGTGAAATTAAACTTGTGGTAGATGAAAATGGTAAAGTAACTGATATTAAGAAAAGAACAAGTGGACTTGGAGAAGAACTAATTGAAGAGTTTATGATTGCAAGTAATGAAGCAAGTATTAGTTTAGTTAATGAAAAAACTGGTTTAGGTATTTATAGAGTTCACGGAAAACCAACTCCTAAAAAGATAGAAGAATTTGTTAAATTTATGAGTACTTTAGGTTATAGTATGAAAGGTAAATTTAACTATAGTGATATTAGCAATAAAAATATTCAAAATATAATGGAGTTTATTAAGGAAACTAAGGATAAGGAAATTCTTAGTAAGAAGTTACTTCGCAGTATGCAAAAAGCTGTTTATAGTACAGATAACATAGGTCACTTTGGACTTGCTAGTAAAATGTATACTCACGAGACTAGTCCTATTAGAAGATTTAGTGATTTACTTTTACATTACATGATTAAAATAAGTTTATTTAATATAAATATGGGCACTAGCTTAGCTGAGATTAATAGGGGACTACCTGAAGCGTGTGATCACATTAGTATGACTGAGAGAAGAAGTGATGAATGTGAATATGCAGTTAATGATATGAAAATAGCAGAATATATGGAAAATCATATTGGAGAAGAATATGATGCAACTGTTGATGGTTTACTTAAAAATGGTTTTTTTGTAGAAACAGGTAATTATGTAGAAGGATTTGTTAGTTTAGATACTATTAATGATTATTATACACTTAGTGATGATGGACTATTCTATTATAATAGAAAGAAAAAAGTTGCTTTAACTCTTGGAGATAAAGTTAGGGTAAAATGTATTTCTGCTAATAAAGAGACTAGACATATTGATTTTGTACTTGTGAAAGGAGAATAACTATGAATGCTAGTATTATAAAAGAGGCCTTAATTAAACAGAAAAATATGAATTTAAGTGGTAATTTATATTATAAAACTCAAATTGATTTTGCTTTTAATACTAATCATATGGAAGGCTCTACAATTACAAAAGACGAAACAGAAAGTATTTATGATACTGGTACTATTCTAGCAAGTGAAGAAAAAGTAATAGTTATTAAAGATGTAACAGAAACTAAAAATCATTTTACATTATTTAAATATATGCTTGATAATGTAGACGTGGTGCTTTCAATAGATATGATTAAGAAATTTCATTACATTTTAAAAGAAGGAACTTTGACAGAAAGTGAAAAGTCTTGGTTTAATGTAGGTGAATTTAAAAAGTTAAAAAATTATGTAGGAGATATGGAAACTAGTTTACCTGAAAATGTTTCTAAGGATATGGAAGACTTACTTTTGTGGTATCATAGTTTAACAAACAAAACTTTAGAGGATATAATAGAATTTCACGTTAGGTTTGAGAAAATTCATCCTTTTCAAGATGGCAATGGAAGAGTAGGAAGAATAATTATGTTTAAAGAGTGTTTACATAATGATATAATTCCGTTTTATATAGAAGATAGAAATAAAGCTTTTTATTTAAGGGGCTTAAAAGAATATCAAACTAAAAATTATAAAAGCTATTTAATTGATACATGTTTAAATAGTCAAGATAATTATACAGAGATGGCTACATATTTTTTAGAAGAGTAAAGATAATGATAAATGGAGTTTTAGGAATATTTGTTTTTTTAGATGTTGAAACTATTAGTTACTGATACTGATAATAGAAAGTTACGAGGTGAAAAAGTATGGAAATTTTAAATAGAAAAGCTAAGTTTAATTATTTTGTTATAGATGATATTGAAGCTGGTCTTGAACTTAAGGGTACTGAAATTAAAAGTATAAGAAAAGGTAAAGCAAGTATAGAAGATGCTTATGCTAGAATTAAGAATGGTGAAGTTTTTATTATAAATATGTTTATTGCTAAGTATGAAGAAGGTAATATTTTTAATCACGATGAGAGAAGAGAAAGAAAGTTACTTTTGCATAAGAGTGAAATTAATAAACTAAGTAAAAAACTAGAACTTGATAATTATACTTTAGTACCTTTAAAACTTTATTTTAGAAATAGCAAAGCTAAGATATTACTTGGACTATGTAAAGGTAAAAAACTTTATGATAAACGTGAAACAATTAAGAAAAGGGATATAGAAAGAGATAATAGATTCTAATCCTTTTTTGCTTTAAATAAATAGACATTTTCTTATAATTTTAGTATAATAGTATCGAAATAAAAAGAGGTGTGATGATGGATAATATTGTGCTTTTATGTTTAATTGTTTTTGTAGCTAGAATAGTAGATACTAGTTTATCTACAATGGCAACTGTTTTCGTTGTTAAGGATAAAACAGTGTACGCAGTTTTAGCTTCATTCATTCAGGTGTTCGTTTGGTTTTTAGTTGTAAGGGAGGCACTTAATTCAGCAAGTAATGCATTTTTAATTGCTCTTTCCTATAGTGCAGGATATGCTACTGGTGTAATGGTAGGTATGTATTTGAGTGATAGATTTGTTACTAGTAATGTATCTGTGAATATTGTTGTTAAACAAAAGAAAAATGTAGTTGATGCCCTTGTTAACAATAATTTTGCTGTTAGTGTCAGTAAAATAAAAGGTAAAGATTTAATTAGTAATAAATATATGATATTTGTGGCTACTACTAATAAGAAACTACCTTTGCTTAAAAAGATTGTTACTGAAAATGATAGTCACGCGTTTATTGTTGTTAGTGAAAATAAATATGTAGTAGGTGGATATTAGTTATCCCTTAAGAATGGAGGGTTTATGGTAAAAATAAGTGATGAATTAATTCATAAAATTAAAGATTCTAATGATATAGTTGATACTATAGGAAGTTATCTTCCACTTACTCAAAAAGGGAAGAACTTTTTTGCTGTTTGTCCTTTTCATGATGATCATTCTCCTTCAATGAGTATAAGTAAGGAAAAGCAAATTTTTAAATGTTTCGTATGTGGGCATACAGGTAATTCTATTTCTTTTGTACAAGATTATCTTGGAATAAGTTTTGTTGAAGCACTAGAAGTGCTTGCTAAAAATGCTCATATAGATTTAAAACTTGATAAGAAAGAAAATGTTAATAGTCCTTATAAAGATATGTATTCATTATATAACATTGCACTTTCATATTACAAAAATAATCTGAATTCTAAAGAAGGGGAAGAAGCAAGAAAATATTTGGAAAATAGAAAGCTAGATAAAGATACTATTAATTATTTTGATATTGGACTTTCTTTATCAGGTGGTCTTAGTGAAGGACTTAGTAAGAAATATAGTGAAAACCTCCTTGAAGAAGCAGGACTTTCTAATAATGGTAAAGATGTCTTTATAAATAGAATAATGTTTACTATTAAAGATAATGAGGGTAATCCTGCTGGATTTAGTGGTAGAAAGTATGATGATAGTGATGCACCGAAATATGTTAATTCTAAGGAGACACCTATATTTAAAAAGGGTGGTATTTTATATAATTATTATAATGCTAAGAATGATATTAAGAAGAAAAAAGAGATTATAATTAGTGAAGGATTTATGGAAGTTATTAGGTGTCATACAATAGGTATTGACAATGTTGTGGCACTGATGGGGACAAGTTTTACTAAAGACCACTTAGCTGTTATTAAAAAAGATAAGGTAGATGTGGTTCTTAATCTGGACCAAGATGAAGCAGGTAAAATTGCTACTATTCAAATAGGTAAACTTCTAATGAAAGAAGGAATAAGTCCTACTGTTATAATATTTAGTAAGTATAAAGATGCTGATGAATTAATTGCATATGAGGGAGCAGAAGCTTTCATAGGCGCTTATGAAAAAAAAGTTAACTTTATTGACTTCGAACTAGATTATTTAAAGAAAAATAAAGACTTAAGTGATTCAGTAAGCTTAGCAGAATATATTAAAGAAAGTATCGAGGCTATTAATGATGTAGATGATGATATTTTAAGAGAGATTAAAGTAAAAGAACTTAGTGATAAATATGGTATAGATTCTAATTTAATTAAGAGTAAGATTACTAATAATAATGTAACTATAAAAAAAGAAGAAAAAAGGGTTCCTGCTAAAAAGATTAAGTATGATAAATATGCTATTAGTGAAATAAGAATACTTTATTTAATGATGAATTACCCAGAACTTATAGATTATTATGAAAACTACTTAGGGTATTTAAATGACGTTAATAGAAAAAAACTTGCAGATGCTATAGTTTTTTACAAAGAAGAGCATAAAACATTTGACTATTCGGACTTTATATGTTACACTTGTGTTCGTGAGGACTTAAATGTTACTTTGAAGAGTGTGTGTAGTTATCCCCAGAGTGAAAATTATACTAAAGAGGAACTAGAAGATTATATAATGAGAGTCAAAGAATATAGAGTTCAAAAGCAAGAAAAAGTCTTAAAGGACAAATTTAAAAATACCATTGATAAAAATGAACAAAAGAAAATAGCAGAAAGACTATTTAATATGAAGAAGGAAGTGTTAAAATGGTAAATGATGAAAATACTTTTGAAAGTATACTAGAAGATTTAATAGAAATGGGTAAGAAAAAAGGATTTCTTACTGAAAAGACTATTATTAAAAAGACTGCTTTATTAGAACTTGATGATAAAAGCTTAGACAAACTTTATAAAGTGCTTAAAAAAAATAACATTGAGATTAAAGATGATGAAGATGCTAAAGGTACTAGTAATATTGATAGTGTCATAAATGATTTAGTTAAAACTGGTAAAGAAAAGGGATTTTTGACTTATGAAATTATTGCTAAGAAAACAGCTAATTTAGATTTAGATAGTAATAATTTAGATGATCTTTATAATGCACTTAGTGAAAACGGAATAGAAGTTAGAAGTGAGGATGAAAGTGACACTGATGGTGGTTTACTTGATGAGAGCCCTGACTTTAATATAGAAAAAATTGCTAATGAAAGCAAAGATATGAGTGTTAACGATAATGTTAGAATGTATCTTAAAGAAATAGGTAGAATTAGTCTTCTTAGTTTAGATGAAGAGCAAGAACTTAGTAAAAAAATTGCTGATGGAGATGAAGAAGCTAAAAAAGTGCTTGCTGAGTCTAACTTAAGACTTGTAGTTAGTATAGCTAAGAGATATGTCGGACGTGGACTTCTTTTCTTAGACCTTATACAAGAAGGTAATATTGGACTTATGAAAGCTGTAGATAAGTTTGATTATGGTAAAGGTTATAAATTTAGTACATATGCCACTTGGTGGATAAGACAAGCAATCACTAGAGCACTTGCTGATCAAGCTAGAACTATAAGAGTTCCTGTTCATATGGTTGAAACTATTAATAAAATGGCTAGAGTTGAAAGACAACTTGCACTTGACCTTAATAGAGAACCTACTGAAGAAGAACTTGCTAAGAAGATGGGACTTCCACTTGATAAGATTGTTGAAATTAGAAAGATTAGTCAAGATCCAGTTAGTTTAGAAACACCAATAGGTGAAGAAGATGATTCTCACTTAGGAGATTTCCTTGCTGATGAAAGAACTATGGGACCTGAAGAATATACTGACTATACAATGCTTAAGCAAGAGTTAAAAGGAGTATTAGAAACTCTTACTAAAAGAGAAGAAGAAGTACTTGAACTTAGATTTGGACTTTATGATGGTACTTGTCATACACTAGAAGAAGTTGGAAAAAGATTTCACGTTACTAGAGAAAGAATTAGACAAATAGAAGCTAAAGCTCTTAGAAAATTAAGACACCCTTCTAGAGCTAAAAAGTTAAGGGATTTTCTAATTGACTAGAATAAAAAAAATATCTTCATATATAGAAGATAATGAAAAAGTAATAGATGTAGGGTGTGACCAAGCACTTTTAAGTAAACTTCTTGCTAAAAGACATATATATAGTATTGCAAGTGATGTAGTTGATTCTATTATTGAGCGTGCAAGTGAAAATTTAACTTTAGAAGAAAAAAAATATATTGATTTTAGAGTTGGAAGTGGAGTTACTTTAAACGAAAATGAAACTGATTACACTTTAGTAACTGCTGGAATGGGTACATATACTATATTAGATATAGTAAAAAATAGTAAAGTTAGATTTAATAAAATAATAACTATTTCTAATAATCATCACGAAACATTAAGACGTGAAATGATAAAAATAGGTTACTTTATTAAATTAGAAGAAATAGTTAAAGAAAAAGGTAAACTATATAATATGATTATATTTGATACTATAGAAAGAGAATTTACAAATGTAGAATTAATAGTTGGTTATAATCATCAAAATATAGAATTACTTAAAGAAAGAAATAATTTATTAATTAATAAATATAAAGAAATATTATTAAAAACTAATAATGATATAATAAGTGAAAAATTAAAAATACTTGCTAATTATAATTATTAGTTTTTTTATTGGAAAAATGTAAGTGTATCTAAATTAGTACTTCTTTCATCACTCTTCTTTTTGAAGTTAGTAACAGGTCTTTCAAGTGATTTTATTTCTTCTATTTCTTTTTCTTTTACAGCTTCTTTTACAGATGTTACTGTTTTAAAAGCACTCTTAATATTCTTCGCGATAGGTGTTATTTCTTTATAAATAGGAATCACTTTATTAACCGTTTGCGTAGCACTACTTATGCCACTTATTATTTTAGAAAAATTTAAACTTGCCATAATATTCACCTATAATATTATATTAATTATATTAAGAAAAAGACACTTGAATTAATAAGAAAAATATAGTATTATTAATCTTAGGATAGAGGGATAAATAATGCTAATATTTTATATATATAAATTTTTACGTGTATGGGGTGTGTTTGCAAGTGTGACTTTGCTTTTTAGTGTACTTATTTCTTTAACGTGTAATAATATTTTTAAAGTAATGGGAAAAAATAAAATGCAAGGATATATTCCAGTATATAATTTATTTAATTTACTTGATATAGTTAATTTAAATAGAATGTGTTTTATTTTGCTAGTGCTGCCTCTTTCAAATATTTTAATGATTTATATAATTTTGTGTAGAATTAGTATAATATTTCATACTAATAAGACTTTTTCGGTTGGACTTTTAGTAATGCCTGTAATATTTTTACCAATGCTAAATTTTAGTAATAAGCTTGATATAAGACCTAGAAAAGAGGTTGAAGAGGAAGAATTAAAAAAGAGTTCAATTAATTTAATGACTGATGAAGAGTTAAAAGAACTTAATAATTCTCAAAGCGAAGAAATAAAGGTAGATAATGTATTTAAGAGAAGTGTAGATGTTAAAGAAGAGGTTCCTACTTTTAAAGCTAATAAAATTAAGTATGATGAAATGCTTCTTAATGATAGAGATAATAATAAAAAAGAGATTGATAAGTTAGAAATAAATGATATTAATAAAAAAGATATTATTGAAGAAGATGATAATATTGAAATTGTTGAACTTTAAGAAAGGAAAGTGATTTTTTGTGAAAAAGAAGGCTATTTTATTATTAAGTGTGATTGTTTTTGGACTGGGATTAACTTCATACTTAGTATTTAATAATAATAGTAAAGAAGATAATAAGGTGTCTAATACTAATAATGTTAAAAAGATATTAAAGATGCCTCATAATATACAAGCTTATACTTTAAATGGGGAGAGAACGGATAAAACGTTTGATGAGATGGTTAACTATTATGTAGTTGATACTATTACTTGTCAAAATGGAAGTGTGGCTACTTATAATCAAAGTGATAA
>OIYG01000842.1_pt1 | contig 26546 bp, 22 predicted proteins | sample 1587861 | NCBI WGS metagenome assembly OIYG01 (sample SAMN03283272) | human gut metagenome | biome: human-associated habitat; material: feces | host: Homo sapiens | place: Peru | collected 2012 | reverse complement strand
TCCAAAATGCAGTAGTAGCAGCACTAGTAATAGTAATACCACGTTCTTGTTCTTGTTCCATCCAGTCCATTTGAGATGCACCATCGTGAGTTTCCCCAATCTTGTGTATCTTTCCAGTATGGTATAAAACCCTTTCTGTACAAGTCGTTTTACCTGCATCGATATGAGCCATAATTCCAATGTTACGCGTATTTTGTAACGAAATTTTACGAGCCATATTAAATTCCTTTCTTCTAGTTTCTTTGTATATTCATTTTCTCTAAAAGGCCCTATCGGGGGTCAAAACAAGAGAAAACCTACAATATAAAGATAAGATAATAATACATATTACCATCTAAAGTGAGCAAATGCCTTATTAGCTTCAGCCATCTTATGAGTATCTTCTTTCTTCTTAACACTAGCACCAACGCCATTAGAAGCATCAATAATCTCATTAGCTAGATTTTCAGCCATAGACTTTCCACCTCTAAGTCTTGAATAATTAATAAGCCATCTAAATGCAAGTGCTCTTGCACGATCAGGTTTAACTTCGATAGGTACTTGATAACTAGCTCCACCAACTCTTCTTGACTTAACTTCAAGTAAAGGCTTGATATTATCCATTGCTCTGTTGAAAACATCCATAGCATCTTCGCCAGTTTTTTCCTTAATAATATCAAAAGCATCATATAAAATTCTTTGTGCTGTACCCTTTTTACCATCTCTCATAATTTGATTAATTAACTTAGTAATAACCTTAGAATTATAAATAGGATCTGGAAGCACATCTCTTTTTTCTGCACGTCTCTTTCTCATTAGTATCCTCCTTTCTTTCTATATTATTATAGTATATAACACTACTTCTTAGGTCTCTTAGCACCATACTTAGAACGACCTTGCATTCTATTTTGAACACCTGCAGTATCCATAGTACCACGAATAATATGATACCTAACACCGATTAAGTCCTTAACACGACCTCCTCTAATTAACACAACACTATGTTCTTGTAGATTATGTCCAATTCCTGGAATATAACAAGTAACTTCCATTCCATTAGATAATCTAACACGAGCATATTTACGAAGTGCAGAGTTTGGCTTTTTAGGTGTCATTGTACCAACACGAGTACATACTCCTCTTTTTTGTGGTGAATTTAAACTAGTTTGTTTCCTAGCAATACTGTTTACTCCCACTAAAAGTGCTGGTGATTTAGCCTTTCTAGTTTTCTTTGCTCTTCTCTTTTTTGTAAGCTGATTAATAGTAGGCATTTTCTTCCTCCTTTCTCCACATACCCTGGCGTTTCTTTTTCCCTCTAAAGATAAGTCCTGCCGAAGCAAAACTTAAAATTAAGAACGATACTAATATAACAAAAATTTACCAATATGTCAATCATTTTTTGCTATTTTTTATTAAAATTACCTTATTGTGGCTACTATTCACTTTTTAGACTGTGAATACCAAATAAGGAGTAAATACTAAAAAAAGTATAAGATATAAGCAATAGCCAAAAATAAAATTAACAATTAAATTAATGATACAATAATAATATTTCCTTTTCTAATAAATTATATCCAATAGATTATATTTAGAATAATACATAAGATTAAATACTAGTTCAATTTCAAGTTGTAAATATACAATGCAAAAATAGCAGAAATAATATTCCACTATTTTTCATATCTATACTAGTTTTCTCCTCACTAGAATTAAAAGTTTTTTACAACCTAATTACTATATTTACGTCTCTTTATATATATTACCCCCGATAGGGTAACTATGGAAATAATTCCCAAAATACCATACAAAGAAACATTATCAAGTGTTTTAGGATTCTCTACAACTCCCCCATTAGAAGAATTAGTAGCTACAATACCATAATTACTAAGATGATCCGTTTCAAAGACAATATAACCATCTTCAATAGTTGCAGGAATAGTCTCCTTAATAACATTATCAGAAATATAAACTACTTCATACTTATCATATCCCTTTAAATCATCAGGTAAAGCAATTCTAATCAACATCTTTGTATCAGAAATATTAATAACATCCCCATTATCTAAAACCTTAATATCAAAAACATATTTAACATTCTTGTTACTTAAATCCTTAGAAACATCTACCTTTTTAATATCAAGAACATAATCATTATCAAAGTTCTCATCAAATACAATACTAGCCTTTATATCACCGCTACTCTTAATTTCATTATTCTTAACCCAAGTAGCATATAAAGTAATATTCTTATACCTTTCATAACCATTAGTTTCCGTAATTAAAGTATCTTTGTCAAATCCATTATCCGTCTTATCCCAGAATCTCCAAAAAACATATCTATAAATTTCTCCACTACCATCAGCTTTGGAATTCCATCCCCTAAAAGTATAACCAGTTCTTACCGGAACATAAGGTAAAAGAGACATAGTTGTTCCTGAATTACCTCCACCAATATAATCATAACTATTAATTTCCTTGCCATCTATTTTACCACCATTAGCATTTAGTTTTAATACAATACCATCACCCTTAAAAGTATCTTGTGTATAAACAGCCGTTAGTGTTATACAATCACGATTAGCAAAGTAACTAGAATCAATAGAAGTAACAAACTTACCATCCAATTCCCAGCCCCTAAAAGTAAATCCCTCTCTCTTAGGTATATAATTAGATAAATCAACCGTTTTAAATTCCGTACTCTTACTTGTTAATTTTAAAATACTCTGTCCATTCAAATCCCCTGCAAAAGCATCAAGTGTTAAATAATATGTACCAGTTCCTTGTAACGGCTTATCAGAAAAGTTTGCATAAAGAGTAAGTCCATTTGTATATGTTTCAGCTTCATCACTCCATCTAAATTCAGTTATTGCTATATCATCACTAACTTTCTCGCCACCTGCTGTTTCCCAATGTGAAAATTCTGTACTCCCATTAAAAACAACAACATCTTTTGTTAATTCCGATAATTTAACTGTAGTTTCTCCTTCTGCAACATTAAATTTAATAATTTTTTGATCCTTACCATCAATACTAGCATTTTCTGCTGTGCTAGTTAATATTAAAGTATACTTACCATCATCACTTATGGTTACAGCATCTACTTTACACACTCCCACAAACCCCAACATCGCTATTACAAATAACGAAAATAATTTTTTAATATTCATTTTTTCCTCCTTTTTTTCTTTAACATACTACCCATTTTCCAATTATCAATTACCACCCATCCTCTCTCTTTTCTTTATCTTATAACAAAATATCACCATAAGCAATACACTTACCACCAAAAACAATGAATTTAGTGGTAAGTCAACCATATTTTCGTTGCATCTACTGGTAAGTCTGTTGTACTTTCATTAAATTAATTGACAACTATATAAACTTATGTTACTATATGTTTCAAAGAAAGGAAGTATTGCTATGAGTGCTAAAAATTATATAAACTTTCTCGGAAACGAAGAATTACCAACTCCCCTTGAAGAAGAAGAATTAAGAAAACTATTTCCCCTCGCTAGAGCGGGCAATACCAAAGTGCGGAACTATATCATTGAAAAAAATACTAGACTTGTCATATACTACATTTCCCGTAGGTACCACAAAACAGAAAGCATCGATATAAACGAACTAGTATCCATAGGAATGCTATCCCTCATATTAGCAACCGAAAACTTCGATGTAAGCAAAAATAATACCTTTGCAAGTTACGCTATCGCGGCCATCGAAAACAATATAAACAAATACCTAAATAAAGAAAACAAACAAGCTATAGGCCAATTACATTTGAATGCATCCCAAATAGAAATCATAACTAATCCCGAAGATAAAATATTAGAAAAAGAAAAAGAAGATACAATTACCCAAATAATAGAACAATTACCACCCCATATAAAAGAAGTAATAAAAATGAAATACGGCTTTTACAACAAAGTATATACCAATATAGAAATAAGCAAAATAATGAAAATCTCCACAAACACCGTCGTAACAAGAGCAAATAAAGGATTAAAAATAATAAAAGAACTACTACTAGAAAGCCAAATATACGAAGAAAACACAGGACTAAAACCCATTACCCTAGAAAATAACCTATACGACTATTTCCAAGATATCCCTAAAGATAAAGTAAAAGAAGCCCTAACCATACTAACAGACGAAGAAATAAGTACCTTAAATAAAATATTTACAATGAAAAATCCCACTTATCTCCCTCGCCGTAAAATAATAAATAAAGATGTACAAACCGTTGAAAAAAACATTATTCCCAAACTAAAAACCATATTAAAAAACAAATAATATGGTTTTCTAATACCAAAAAAAGTGATATAATGTACTTATGATAAGAAAGGAAGAAGTATATGTTACAAATATTTGATATTAAAAAAAAGAAAAATCTCCAAGAGAAAAACACAAATCTATTACAACTATATAATGAATTATCAAAAAAAGAAAACAACACCCTATTAAAAGAATATGACACTACCCTATCCGGATTAAATCCAAACATAGCAAGTGCAAGACTAAAAGAAAACGGCAAAAACATCGTTATCAAAGAAGAAAACAAATCCCCCTTCTACTTCCTCATAAACTCCTTTAAAGACCAGTTCATCATACTACTAATATTCCTTGCCATTGTGAACTATTTCCTAAGCGATTTATTAGGTTCCATAATCATACTACTAATCGCCACCATAAGTGCTTTAATAAGATTTGTCCAAGACTACTCAGTATACAAATTTAACCAAAAATTAAAAGAAAAAATATACAATACCACGACCACTATAAGAGGAAATACCCACAAAGAAATAAAAATAGAAAATGTCGTTGTTGGTGATATCATTACCCTAAATGCCGGTTCCATTATTCCCGCCGACCTAATTCTTCTTGAAACCAAAGACCTCTTTCTAAACCAATCCGTCTTTACCGGAGAAGTAAACCCCATTGAAAAAAAAACAATCACTAACAAAAATAAAGACCAAGTATTTGATTTAGATAGAGTATGCCTAATGGGATCATCCGTAATAAGCGGTAAAGCCACCGGATTAGTAATAAAAACCGGTCCCGATACCTATCTAGGAAAAGTCGGTAAAGAAATAAAAACCAAAAAAGAATTAACAGCCTTTGATAAAGGCATAAAATCCATATCAAGTATGCTCATAAAATATATGATTATAATATCCATAATCATTATAATCATAGACGGACTATTCAAACAAAATATAACCGAAGCCGTAATGTTTGCCCTATCCGTAGCCGTTGGCCTAACCCCAAGTATGCTCCCAATGATAGTGAACGTTAACCTAACTAAAGGAAGCAAATCCCTATCCAAGAAAAAAACCCTTGTAAAAAAAATAGAATCCATTCAAAATTTAGGAGCTATCGATATCCTCTGTACAGATAAAACAGGAACCCTTACCGAAGGAACCATTACTTTACAAAAATACATAGATGCCAGCGGTAAAGAAAATAACGATATATTAGAATATGCCTATCTAAATAGCTACTATGGAACCGGAATAAAAAACATAATCGATAAAGCCATTATAACATACGCTACCAGTCATAATATAAATATCGATAAATACGAAAAAATAGACGAAATACCCTTTGACTATACACGCAAAAAACAAACAATAGCCGTAAAAAGAAATAATAAAGTCCGTACAATAACCAAAGGGGCCTTTGAAGAAATAATCAAAAACTGTACTACAATTAAAATAAATAAAAAAGTAGAACCCATAAATAACACTTACATAAATAATATTAAAAATAAAGCAAAAGAGCTGGCTGAAAAAGGAATGCAGGTAATTGCCCTATCGGAGGGAAACGAACTAGAACCAAGCAAATACGAAGAAAATATGACCTTTATAGGATTTGTAGCCTTTCTTGATCCACCCAAAAAAGATGCCCAAGATACCATAAAAAAATTAAATAAAATAGGAATTAAAACCAAAATAATAACCGGTGATAACCAATATGCAACCCTAAATATATGCAAAAGTGCCGGATTAAATAGTACAAATATACTCCTCGGTAGTGATATCGATAAATTAAACGATGAAGAATTATTAACCAAAATAGAAGAGGTTGATATATATGCCCGTATGAATCCCCTTCAAAAAGAAAGAATAGTAACCCTATATAAAAACAATAATCACGTTGTTGGCTATATGGGTGATGGAGTTAATGATGCCCCCAGTTTAGCCAAAGCTGATGTAGGTATATCCGTAAATACAGCAACATCTATTGCCAAAGAAGCAAGTGACATAATAATACTAAAACAAAGCCTAACCGTTATATACGACGGCGTAATCGAAGGAAGAAAAGTATATGGAAACATAATGAAATATATGAAAATGGCCCTTAGTGCCGACTTTGGTGACGTATTCAGTATCACTATTGCTGCTATATTCTTCCCCTTTCTTCCATTACTCCCAATCCAGATGTTACTACAAGACTTCATATACGATATATCACAATTAGCCCTTCCCTATGATAATGTTGATAAAGAATTTCTGCAAAAACCAAAGAAATGGAACACCAAAGGAATATCAAAGTTTATGAAAATAATGGGTATAACATCATCCCTTATAGATATCCTAGCCTTTATAATCTTTTGGTTTATCCTTGGATATAACAATGTATCCCAAGCCTCATATTTTCAAACCGCTTGGTTTGTAACTTGCCTTGCAACTGAACTTATGATAATATACTCTGTCCGTAGTAGTAAGAATACCTTTATGAAAGATGCAAGTCCATATCTAAATGCCTTAACAATTGTATCTCTTGTCTTAACAATCTTAACCCCCATCATATTAACCAAAATTTCATCTTTCCATTTTGAAGTGCTACCTCCCATATTCTATGTATACCTAATATTATTAATATTACTATACTTCTTCATCGTCAGAATAATCAAAAAAATATACATCAAAAAATACGGAGAGTGGTTATAATACCTGTAATTAATCAGGTATTTTTTTCACTCTCCTTATCCCCTATTAAACTTTCAAATCTCGTTCCCAAAATCCCATCATAAACCATTTGTCCTTTTATAAGAAGATACATAAAATTACCAATATAAAAGACCATTATTCCCAAAAGTACCATACCAATAACAAGCACTTTCACGTATGCAGAATTTGCAAAACCGCAAATAAACTCCACCAGAAAATAAGAAACTGTTAAAGGAAGTATGAAATTATACAAAATCTGCATAACACTATGACCCAAATGCCCCACCAATCCATTACACCTAAACGAAATTCTAACATTTAAAAATTTACTACCCAGTGTCTTACCATTCCAAATAGAGGGAATTAAAACATAATAAATAACATAGAAAATAAGTAAAAAATATAAACTTTTCGTAAAAAATATATAAATAAACATCCAAGTACATCCAAATATAAACATATCAACATCAAAAATCATAAATCTTCTAAATCCCGATACAATCTTTGCCTTCTCTCTTGTCCTATTATCAATAGCATCTCTGCTAGGAAGAACCCTTTTAAATAATCCCATTATATAAAACCCAATCACACTTCCTAACGTATTCATAAGTAAATCATCAACATCAAAAAGCCTGTAATTACGGGGGTAAATAAAATATAAACCACTAAGTTGTGTTAGCTCAAAAAATAACGATAACAAAAAGCCCCACTTAATAACTCCCCTAATATCTTTCTTAAAATAATAACGCAAATACATACCAAAAGGAACGAACATAAATATATTAAATGCAACTGTATAAAAACTAGGGTCTATTAAAGCCTTTACATAAGTACTAGGTTTAGTAAGAATAAACGGTGTCTCCCTTATAAAATCACTAACAAAATTAAAAGGAATAAGCTGTGTCCTTGGCCCTGTCATTTTCATAACATCATCTATATTAGGTAAAGGCAGTATCACCAAAAAGTAAATAACCAATAAATATAGAATAAAAGAATAAATAATTAACGCCCTAAACCAACTAATAGCCCCATACTTATGGTACTGATACAATATAAAAGGAAGCGTAATCAAAAAAGCAATTACTGGAAAAAACATAAACGCCGTTTTAACAATTTCTACATAACTCATAATAAATAAGGCAAAGAGCTCACAATAGCTCCTTACCTATCCTCCTTAATAATATTTTTACTAGCAAAATACGTAACCATAAAATAACCCCCATAAATAACTACCAAAAACACAGCCGTTAATACAATAGACGAAAGAATTGACTTCGTTCCAATTGACTTCAAAATATAATTAGCAAAACTAATACCAAATATAGAATGAATAATAGCAAGCCCAAGTGGTACCATAAAAAATACAAATATCTGCCTAAATAATGCCCTGTTAATCATATTCTCATCCGCTCCAATCTTCCTAAGCATACCAAATCTCTCCCTATTATCAGCACTCTCCGATAGCTCCTTCAAAGCAAGAATAGCTGCACTCGAAATTAGAAAAATAATTCCCAGATAAAGACCAATGAACGTAACTAACGCCCCCATTCCAACGCTTGCCTCATAAATATCAAGCTTAGAATTATAAGTAATTAGCGTATCCACATTAAAATACTCCTCCATCGCATCGCCTATAACTTTCTCAATTTTCTCCCTGTCCGCATCGCTACTCGCCCTGTAATTCGCACTCAACATCGTCTTATACGGTTCAAGCCCTGCCACCGCCTCGTCAGGTAGTACAATAAAACCAATATTCGTATAACTGCTATCAAGTTCCATAAAACCATTCAAAACCCTATCGCCCTTAGGGGAGTAACTTTTGCCATTAACACTAATTGCAGGCCTATATTTAAGCACACTATTCCTGATATTAGCCATCATCTGGTAATTAGCAATAATCACATACTCCCCATCTTCCAAATGAACACTATCCTCTCCTAACAACTTAGCTAACCTATTAAAATCACTTTCACTAACCAAATTTTCCCTTGTATTAATAGCCAAAAACGGATATTCACCCATAACCCTATCAAGCCTATCTCCAAAAGTATCCCCCATAGTAACACTATCCATTCTATAAACATTAGTCTCCGTTACATCCATTAAATACTTGTAAATATCAAGTCTCTTTAAAGTATCCCTTAAACTAACATTATTATCCCCAATAATCACATTCGAAGTATCACTATCCTCAGAAACCTCCCTTACCTTCTGAAACTGCACATCAATAGGAGCAAGTTCTCTCATACTCTTCGATAAAGAACCTTTGAGTGATAACGCTGACGAAAAAATACAAATAGTGAAAAATAACATCAAACAAATAACCGTCATTGAAAACACTGTCGTATTAACCTTGCTACTAATCTGCCTTATCGTAAAACTATTAAGACCCCTATAATAAAATTTCTTAAACCTCATAGCAATCCTAAGAACCAATCCCGATAACGACCAAAAAATAAGAAAAGTCGACACCATACCCATAAAAATAGGCACCAATATACCATTAACACTAGACATAATAGACGCTTTACCATATCCAAACGTAACCAAATAATAAGCATAACCAAGCATTCCCGCCGAAGTAATAAAAACAATTAAACATAACCAAGGATTTTTAAACTTAACCTTCTCAGACTTCTTATTGCTATGAAGTAAATCAATAAGCTTACATTTATTAAGCATAATCGTATTAAATAACATAACAATAAGATACATAATACCAAAATAAATCAAAGACTTAACCATTGCCTCACTAGAAAACACAAACTTAAAATTAGTAAGGTCCGCTTCAAACATATTAGCAACCAGTATACTCATAAACTGCGATAAAACAGTTCCTAAAAAAAGCCCGACGCCAAGCGAAATAATACCAATAATTAACGTTTCTAAAAATAAAATAAGTGATATCTTTCTTTTTGAAATACCCAAAGTAAGATATATACCAAATTCCTTGTTCCTCCTCTTAATAAGAAACCTACTTGCATAAACAATTAAAAAACCAAGGATAAAAGAAACAAAGACATTAACTCCCGATAAAATAGTCGTCATAAGTTTAATAACCTCATAAGTCCTTGAACTAATATTAAGCATAACCGTCTGACTATCTATAGCATTAAAAACATAAAATATCGCTACCCCCAAAACTAAGGTAAAAAAATATATAGCATAATCCCTAATACTTTTCGAAATATTTTTAAGAGACAACTTAAAGAGCATCATTCAAATCACCACCAAGAAGCGTAACAACATCAATAATAGAATCAAAAAATTCCTTTCGTGTCCCTTCACCTCGACGAATTTCACTATAAATTTTACCATCTTTAATAAAAATAACCCTTGTTGCATAACTCGCCGTAAAAGCATCGTGCGTAACCATTAAAATAGTCGTTTTAAGACTATCATTAAGATAATTAAACTTTTCAAGAAGCATCTTTGCACTCTTAGAATCCAAAGCCCCCGTTGGTTCATCCGCCAAAACAAGCTTCGGATTAGTAATAATCGCCCTCGCTGCTGCCACTCTCTGTTTCTGTCCGCCACTCATCTGATACGGATACTTATTCAAAACTGACGTAATATCAAGTTCTTTGGTCACCGCCTTAACCCTTTCCAAAATACTAGCCACCTTCACATTCTGAATAGATAACGCCAAAGCAATATTCTCCTCCGCCGTCAAAGTATCAAGCAAATTAAAATCCTGAAAAATAAAACCCAGCTCCTCTCGCCGAAACCTATTAAGACCATTTCCCCTCAGCTTCGTAATATCCTCATTGCCCACAAAAATGTGACCGCCCGTAACCCTGTCAATCGTTGAAATACAATTAAGAAGCGTCGTCTTTCCCGACCCAGACGCCCCCATTATGGCAACAAATTCGCCCTTTTGTACCTCCAAAGAAATATTATCAATTGCCTTCGTCAGACTAGACTTGTTACCATAGTACTTATAAACATTTTCCATTCTAAGAACATTTTCCATTTCCATATAACATCCTTCCTTTCACAATATATAATAACAAAAAAATTTTCTTATGTCCTTCGTTAAACATTACCAAACATTACAATTTTGTAATAATACCCCCGTACCATAACAACCTACTCCGGATGATATAAACCATTCTTACCAAATACAATCCTTACCACCGTATACTTCCCCTCTTCCGATTCAATCTCAATTTTATGACCCAGTTTCATACAAAGTTTCTTACAAATATAAAGACCCATTCCCGTTGACTTCACCAATTCTCTACCATTACTCCCCGTAAAAGACTTTTTAAAAACATTACCAATATCCCCCTTAGAAATACCAATCCCATTATCCATAATAGAAAGAATAACATCCCCCTCTTCTTCCAAAGACAAAATACTAATATAAGAATTCGCATCCCCTTTCCTATACTTAATACAATTATTAACAATCTGATTTAAAATAAAAATAAGCCACTTACTATCCGTATAAACATCGCCCCTCACATCCACTACAAATTCAATCCCATTTTCAAGCAAATCATCCTTGTTACGAAGAGCCACCTCACTAACTACCATATTAAGACTAACCCTCTTAAAAACAAAATCCACATCCGTATAATTACTCCTAACAAAATAAAGAATCTGGTCAATATAACTATCAAGTCTCCTAATCTGCCTAATATACTGTAAACTAAACCTATCCCTGTGATTGTGAACCATTAAAACCAAACTAGATATTGGAATTTTAACCTCGTGTATCCACATTTCAATATAATCCCGAAACTCATCCATATCACTCTTATACAAATTAACATTATCCATCATCGACTTATTAATCTCATATAAAATATCATAAACAATTTCCTCTTCATAAGAATTAGGCTTTGGAAGCGTCTCAATAACCAAATATTTCTTATCAAGGCCCTCGACATTAACCCATAAAGATTTATAAAAACCCCTTTTCCGAAGAAAATCCCATACCAAAGAAATCCCATAAACAATAAATAAAACCAAAAACACCACCCAAATAACCTCGCCTTGCACCTTAAAAGCCAGTTGCAATAAAACAATAAACAATAAAGCCCCCAAATTAAGCAAAACCATACCAATCCTATCCCAAAAAAATCTCCAAAAACTCATAACAAAATATAACCCAGCCCTTTCCTTGTACAAATAACATCCACATACCCAAACTCCGCTAGTTTCCCCCTTAACCTGCTAATATTAACCGTTAACGCATTATCATTAATATACTCCTGATTATTCCAAAGCACCGTCATAAGTTCGTCCCTCGATACAATCCTACCCCGATTATTAAGCAGATACCTAAAAATAATCATCTCATTTTTCGTAAGCGAGGTCTCCATATTATCCCTAAACAAAATACCCCTATCATAAGACACAACCAAATCCCTGTATTCCGTAATTTCCCTCTTTGCACCAAGCCTCTTAAAAATATTCTGGATACGCAAAAGAAGAACTGTCGGATTATATGGCTTCATAATATAATCGTCCGCCCCCGTCGAAATAGACAAAATCTCATCCACCTCCGAAGTACGCGACGTCACCATAATAACCGGTATACCCGATTTTCTCCGAAGCTCCCGAAGCAAAACCTCCCCATTCTGATAAGGAATATTAATGTCCAAAAGCAGAAGGTCCGCCCCACTAGCCAAAATCTCCTCCAAAGCATTACCAAAATCCCGAAGCACCACCGCCTCGTAACCCGCATTTCGCAAAAGCTCACCAAGCTCCGCCACAATCATCACGTCATCCTCCACAATCAAAATTCTCTTCATAAAATCGCCACTTTCTACCTATATTATACCATCACTTCAAAAAATTTTACCTTACAAATTTGTAATATTGCCCTATCGGGGGTAAGAACTCATATTACCATAATGTAGCCAAAACAAAAAAAGGACCTAGTCCCCTATCATAAATAACCCCTATACATTAATACCCTTACCAAGTTCAATTGGAGTAAAACCATTTAAAGACCACATTCTCGTATTATTCATCAAATCCATAAAATCCTTATACAAATTATCAATCATAACTGGAAGTAAAATATTACAATTTTCCGTAAGCATCTGTTTGATAAATTCCTTATTTAAAGTACCCAAACGAAGAGCAAAAAATAAATCACTCTTACAAGCATCATTAAGACCATACTTATTACACAAAGTCTCAAATTCCATAAAATTATCATTTTGACTCAAAGAAAACTCCGTTGGACTATCAATAATCATATAACTATCCCTCTTCTTTAAAGCCATTATTAAAGAAATTTCCTTATTACTAAATTTCGTATAACAAGCATAATCCTTAATTATAAACATATTACCAACAACCGGATTATTCTTTACCAAATTAATAACATCCCTTTTCGTGATACTAAGATTATGTTCCTTCGTAAGAATTTCCAAAAGCTTATTAACACTAATAATACCATTAATTAAAACATAATCCGATATATAAAGACCAGCCTTTTCCATATCAGAAAAAGTATCAAAAATCTCATCATTAAAATCCTCTTTATCATCCTCTTCATCACAGAAAAGTTCGTGAGCACTATAACCATTTAATTTCCAAGATGGGGTAAGGTGAGAAGTTTCACATAAAAATCCAAAAAGATTATCCCTATTTTCTTTACTTATATCAATACCATACTTATCCAAAATATAATCAAGACCCCTTTGATCAATATCATAACCAGATAAAATTAAACTACAAATATCACCTACTATATCCATTCTCTTTTCCTCATCATTAGGAAGTACAATCAACTTTTCTAAAGTATCATCAATATCAAAAATATCCCTAAGATATAAAGACTCTTCCAAAGCTGTTGGAAAATTAACAATCTTATGCTCTTCATCAATTTCATTTACTAAAAGACCCTCTTTAACCATATAACGAGCAAATTCATTATAATAAACCATATCCTTATCAATAATAAATTCTCCCTCTTTAGCTAACTTCAAAGCATCCTTCTTAGTAATAGCAAACCCACTTTCCTTAACAAGTTCAATAAGCTTACTAACCTTAATAGCACCATTAATAGTTACATAATAATCAATCAAAACATCCACCTTATTTGAATCAAAACCCTTACTCATAGCAATATCAAAAAGTTCCTTGAACTCCGCTGGCAAATAATATTTATCTCCCTTTTCAAAAAGAATATGTTCATTAGTTAACAACAAAAGCATATCATTACAAACATTATTCTCAATAACATCCCGAATGTCATCCAAAAAATCCGCATCAACCATAAACAAAAACGTATTATAAGTCGCCATTAACCCACAAAAAACATACTCCAATTTCTCCTTTTTATTAAGCTTCCGCGGAGGATCATCATCAATTTCCAAAAGACTCTTATAAATTCCCTCAATTTCCTTCGCACTAAGTAAAGACACACATTCATCAAGCGGACTAATAACAATCTCCTTTTTTATTTTTTCCACAAATACATCAACTCCTTCAAACATATTCTACCAAATAAATATAGAGCTGTAAACATTTTTTAGTATATTTTGGCCCTATCGGGGGCATTAATTAAGAATAAATACAAAAAAAGAAAACCACATCTTATGGAAGTAGTCTCCTTCAATAATTCTAATACCAAAATTTACTCAATAAATCAATTAATCTAGTATTTTTATATATACTTTCTCTACCAACTATCTTGTTAATAAAATTAAATATGTTAATTTTTCACCATCTTTTTAACATAACCAACCCATATTCCATTTTTTTAGTCTTTTTCGCTAAACAACTCTTTTACAATTAAATCTTTCGAATGCAAATTATTATTTTTACCCAATAATAAATTTTCATAAAATCTAATTAAAAAACTATTATCTTCCTTTATATTTAAATAATTATTAAAATAATTACTTCTTACCAACGCATTTCTAAAATATACTGATTTCTCTTTAAACATAGTGTTATCTACATTATATCCAAGTGATACCAAATACTTTTCAATGAATAATGCCGTAGTTCTAGTATTACCTTCTCTAAACGGATGGGTCTGCCATATATTTGCCGAAAAATTAGTTATGTTATTAATTACATCTACTATATTCATAGCATCATAATTTTTCACTTTCTCTAACGATATATCATACTCCAACGATTGTTCCAATGTCTTACAATCACCATAAGCAACAGAATCATTATTTAAAATTTGTTCACATTTAGAAAAATCCACTTTTCTAAATTCTCCGGCAAATTCGTACACATCTTGAAATAAAAACTTATGAACATATTTTAAGTAATCTATAGATAACTCAAAACCATCATCTTCCAATAATTGAACTATCTTTGTAGAAACCAAATCACATTCTAATTCATTTTGATTTACTCTATCTGTTTTACTTTTTTCTACATAATATTGTTTTAAATCGTGTTCAACTTCATAAATCGTTTTTTCACCCGTAACATTTTCTTGTAATAACTTTTCTAAATATTTAGATGGCTTTAAATTATCAACTTCTTGAAGTCCAATAGCCATATCCCATTCTTGTTGTTTAACATAATTTCCAGAAGTTTCTTTTTCAATATAATCATTTTTACTTGAATCCAATTCCCTTTCAGACATTAAAACACCTCCAATAACAATATTATTATAGCAAAAAAGTTACCATTTATCAATAATACATCTTAAAAATCCATATTTAAGCACAAACAGTTATAATACTAAAATTTACTTAATAAATCAATTAATCTAGTATTCTTATATATACTTTCTCTACCAACCTTCCTTTAATATTCAGTCACGATTGACCAATTCATAATTACTAATTTTAAAATTCTATTTTTTACCTCAAATTCATAATTATCTAATTATAATTGACTTAAAATATCTCTCCTGAAACTCTGTCAAAGCTCTAATTGCAGCATCAGAATATTTTTGTCCGTTTTTCGATACAATTAACTTGTCATCATCATCATTCGTTCTATGAATTACAGCAATGACTTTTCCACTACTTTCTGCGACAGCTTCAAATTCACCTAATAAATAAGCATCTAATTCTTCACCATCACCACTAATAGTATTAGGAATAAATCCATAATTTAGCATATACATAAACCCGTGTTTAGAATGTCTAGAACCAAGTTGTCTATCAATTTTAATAGATACTTCTCTTCCTAAATAATCTCTTGCATTTACCTTTCTCATTTATCTTCACTCCCTTTTTTAAAACATAGCAATATTAAAGTTAAATCAATTTATATATCATATTCAATACAATTAGTTTTCTATATAAATATAATTTTGAACCAAAAACGAGAGCCACAAGGCTCTCTTCAGAGGGCCTGTTCTCTTCAGTTAGAAGAGACCGAATTGCGTTAAACTCTTTAAATACGGGCCTTTTTATATTGGCATAAACCGTCATTTACCGTGATTTTTTAGTATTTTTTGTACCTAAATTGTACCTAAAATTACTTAACTAACATTGCTAATAATTCAATAAACCCTGTGGGATTTCTCTGTATATCTTCCTGTAACTTCTTCGCTTCTTCAATTAAGAAATCTACATTTTCTTTATTCTTCTCTAAATATTCTTTATTAAAATCAGCATATAATAATTTATTTAATTTTTCCATCTTTTCTGGTGCAATTTTTTCTTTTGGAACATCGCTAATTAAAACATACCAACCTAATAATAGATAAGTAATATCAATTGGATCTTTTTTAAATTCACATAAATATTTTAAACATAAATATAATATCATTTCTACAAAATATGCATTTTGTTTTAACGCAACAACATATATATCTAAATCATCATCTTTTTCTATTTCTATCATAGCATTGACTATTATAGTACTGTGCGTAAATAAGCACATTTTATCATAAAATTCATCAAGAAAATCTTTCAAATCTCTACTATTCATATCTGTAAATAAATCACCATCTAATTTGCGTAGCACTTTTCTAAAATCATTCCTCAATTTTTGTGGCTTGGTATATTGTCTAGTTTTATCATCTATTGATAAATTAATAAATTCTTTATAAGTACTTGTGTTTTCATATATCATCATGCCCATTATTAGATTTTCAAAAGCAGATCTTAATAATGAATTAGCATCTACCACTTCTTTACTATTAATAAATTTATGCACATTTTTTAGTGTTTTTCGAGTTTGATTCAATAAGTTTATTGTTTCAGGTCGTTTAAATTGCTTATTATTTTCTAACTTCGTGAAGAACTTATTAATATATCTTCTCACTACTAAAACGAATTTAATTTTACATTTTTTACGTGCCAATTCTTTTAGCTCGACAAGTTTATCTTTTTGTAATAAATATATTAATTGTCTTATTTGATCTTCAGTTAATTCTGATTGAATCTTTTTCACATCTTCCTCTGTAATCAAATTAATCACCCCACATTTTAGCTATTATTATAGCACAATGACAAAAAAATGGGGCTAATAAAGGATTATTAAACATATTCCAATATTAATTCCCCAAATAATGTTATATGAAATCTATCAATGTTTAAATTACTTGTAGTTCCAACAGTTGTGGTATAATCTGAAACAATTACTCCTAGATTATTTAATTTAACAAATGATCTTACAATATATGCCCAATTCATTGTTTCAGATCCATCGTCTTCTTTAGCTTTATATATTAAAGCAATACCCATTTCAGGTGTTTCTAAATCAAACGTTTTGCAAAAATCTAACCAAAATATTGTTTTATTCTCACATCTTATATTTCTATCATGAAATTCTGTCAATCTCAATTTCTTAATTCCGTTTGTTTTTTTGTTTTCAGCATCTATCCTTATATTTTGCTTTTTAATTTCACCGTTTTTTTCTAACATCTTCTTATCTGATTCTATACTCTTATTATAGTATTCTCTTATACCGTTATTTTGATATTGCTTTATCATTTTTAATAATTTTATATCATTTACGTTTAATTTATTTATTATTTCACACAATTCCTCATAATTGTTATTATCTTGATGCATTATTAAATCAATTAAAACCTCAATATAAAAATCTACTGTTTCAGGAATACAGTTTAATAAAATATTATTTAAATTATTACTCACTACATATCTGTTATGCTCAGTTAATTTACCAACTTCTTCTTTAAATTGATCTGGTGTTATTAATTTTTCTTTCAATTTTATCTCCAGTTTTCTTATTCTCTTGATAATATCTTTTTCACTAATTAATCCAATTACACGATTTATTGCAAATGTAAGTAATGGTACAGTTGAAAAAATTGGATTAATGCACGAAATAATTCCAGAAATTGCATCTACACCATCTTTTACTATTTCAGATTTTTGTTCTATATTTTTAATCATAATAACACCTTTTAGTTATTTGCATACTTTAATTCGGCTTGTCTTATAACTTGTTCAACCGCTCCTTCTCGCTTTACTGGAGGATAGTTATACTTAATCAGTAATCTTCTTATATTGACTCTAATTCTAGCTCTAGCGTCTTCTCTTTTAAATGCATCTAAAGTTAAATTTTCATTTATTATTTCAACTAATTCTTTAGCTATTTGCACTAAAGTAACATCTTTCATTAATTCTTTTATTTCAGGATCTGCTCCTAATGCATCAAAGAATGCTTTTTCTTCAGAGGATAAATCATATTCATTTCCTTTTTCTAATTCATTTTCTATTTCTTTCTTTAATTCAATCATTTCTTCAATAATTTTTTCTATATCTGCAATATCAGTTCTATCGTTGTAAGCATCAACTATCTTATTAAACTTAGTTGAGAATTTTTCTTGCAATGTTAAGTTTATTTTGCCAATATCATTTATTGTTGTTTTAATAGCTCTTGAAAGTATTTCAGCGACTACATTCTTATCTTTTAAATTTCTTAATTTATTTAGCATAGTATCACTTAATAACTCCAAACTATTACCTCTAGATAGCTCACCAAGATTAATTAACTCATCTTCTCTAATAAACTGTTCAAGCATTAATCCAACATTTCTATTAATTTCTGATACATCTAATTTATTCTCATTTGTTATCTTAGATATAAATGATCTAACAGAAATAATAAATAATACTTTATCTTTATAGTATTGTTCTAATATACCATTACATAGAGTATAAAGATTCTTAGAATCTAAACTATGTTTCATAAATCTTTTCTTTTTATCTTCAGAACTTAATACTAAGTTAGCTCCATCTTTAATTAAATTATATTTACCAGTATTATCTAAATCATTAAATTTAGAATAGTCAAAACCATCTAATATTCCATCTATAATTTCAACCTTATCTTTTAGAGCATTTACTAATTCATTATTATCTATTACTTGTCTTTGATCTCTTGTAGTATATGTTTTTAATGCATCTAATAACCATGCTTTTAATCCTATATAATCAACTATCAATCCAGCAGGTTTTGTTTTATATACACGATTAACCCTTGCAATAGCTTGCATTAAATTATGAGCTTTCATAGGTTTATCTATATACATAACACCTAATCTTGGAACATCAAATCCAGTAAGCCACATATCAACTACTATTGCTATTTTAAATTTCTCATTAGGATCATCAGCTTCATTTTTAAATCTAATTTCTAATTTTTTCTTATCATTTTTAGTACCAATAGCTTTTTGCATTTCTTCTGAATCTTTATTCGATGGAGTAATAATCATATTAACTACGTCTTTATAATCAGGTCTTAATTTCAAAAATTTTTGATACATTATATAAGCTGCTTTTCTTGAATAAGCAACTACCATAGCATGATCTGCTACCATATCTTTTCTTTCTTCAAAGTGACTAATAATATCTTTAACAATTAATTCTAGTCTATCAGAATCCTCGATAACTTGTGAAATTTTAGCCATCATTTGCTTAGACTTATTTATAGCATAAGCATCAGCTACACCTTCATCTTCAATAAACTTATAGTAGTTATCTATCTCATCTAATATCTTTTGATTTAATCCAACTCGAGCCATTCTAGATTCGTACATAATAGGAACAGTAGAACCATCTAAAATAGCCTGTGTCATATCATAGGTATCAATAACCTCACCAAATATAGAAGAAGTAGATTTATCCTTAGTTTCTACTGGAGTTCCTGTAAATCCAATATAAATAGCATTGGGTAAAGCATTATGTAAATATTTTGCTGTTCCAAATTTTTCCTTAGCTGTGTTCGCATCATAATCTATTTTCATAGATGCTTCTAACCCATAATGGCTTCTATGACACTCATCAACTAAAACTAAAATGTCATTTCTATCAGTAAATAATCCTGTTTCTTCTTCAAATTTTTGTAATGTCGTAAAGAATATACCACCAGAGATTCTATCTTTTAGCATTTCATCAAGTGACTGTCTTGATTCCGCTTTTTGAGGGGTTTGTTTTAAATAATAATCACATTTTACAAATGTTTCATATAATTGATTATCCAAATCATTTCTATCTGTTACTACAACTATTGTGGGATTATTTAATAGTTTTATCATATTTCCAGAATAAAACACCATACTAAATGATTTACCTGATCCTTGAGTGTGCCATACAATACCAGCTTTACCTGTTTTTGTTCCATTTGTTACTGTTGATAAAACTGCTTTCTTAACTCCAAAGTATTGATGATATTGAGCAAGTATCTTTTTATCATCACTAAATAATATAAAATTTTGAATTATATCTAATAATCTATCTTTTCTAAACATTCCATTAAATAATGTTTCATGTGTAGGCATATTCTCATATACTTCATCAGTATCTTCTACCTTTTTCCAATCACTAAATCTAGAATATGGACTTGTAATAGTACCAGCTTTAGCAGTAACACCATCACTAATAACTAAGAATTGATTATACTTAAATAGTGTAGGAATATAAACATTTCTATAACCTGTTAATTGAGTATAAGCATCTTCTAATTTAACATCTTCATTAGTAGCTGTTTTAAGTTCAACTACTACTAAAGGAATACCATTTATAAAAACAATAATATCTGGTCTTTTAGTATCAAATTCTATAATAGTAAATTGTTGAATTGCTTGGAAGTGATTATTGTTAATATTATCAAAATCAACTAATTTAACATTCTTATATTGGTATCCAGTATTAGTTTTAACTTGGACAGAAATGCCCTCCAATAAGTATCTAGTAAAGATCTTATTATCTTCAATAGGATTACCATGTGATAAAATCTTTATAGTTTTAATAGCTTCTTGTATCTGACTATCATTAAAATCTTTATTGATTCTACATAAATCATCAAATAAAATGTCATCCATAAAAACACTATGATAATCTCTATCAATATCATAACCGTTTAATCTTTCATAACCTAAACCCTCTAAGATACTTAATGTAGCATCTTCTAATTGTTCTTCATTAAACATATTAATCACTTCCCACTTTATTTATCTATAACTTGACTTAATTCAATTTTGCTTTTGTTTCCATAAAAATTATTGATAACTTGTGATGTAACTTCATTTGCTTTTTCGATTTGAGAATGATCAAAAACATTATTTTCATCAATAATTTCATTTTCTTCCAAAGTTAATATCCAATTTAACATCTCATTTTTTACAGCATCTATTATTCTAATCATTGAAGTTCTGTTTCCTTCATAACAAAAATCAGTATCAAAATCCACTGTATTCATTAAATCCTGTTTTATCTTTCCAGGAACACTAAATCTAATAATATCACTATCCTTATCAAGTGAAGTTGCTTCTATTTCTGATATTGGTATCCTTAATGGCATGTGATTTAATCCATCACAAACTTCTTTTTGCGTTATAACATAAGGGCACCACCCATGGTATGGATTATAAAATTTAATATAAAGTGGAATTTCTCTGTAAGTTGGAACTTTTTTATTTTCATATCCATTTAGTTCATTATTGATCCATTCAACAAATTCATTTTGCTTTAGTTTTCTTGCTATAATTAAACAATGTCTTAATAAATCAGTAATTGAATAATTTTTATCATTTATTTTATTTTCAAAATCTAAAACTAAACTCTTCATTTATTAACTCCCAATTATAAAATATAATATTATTCCACCTATTACTGTAACTATTATGCCAACGATAATATCTGCAATAATTTTGTTCGACTCACCATTTTTTTGATTTATTTTTATTTTATTTTTATTTCCACTAATGTTATTATTAAACATATTTCTACCACCTTATAATTTGTATAATTAAATTTCTATATTTTCTAACTCTATTTCACCATTTATTAGTTTTGGTAATAATGTATCTCTTAATTGTTCAAGTTTAATATTCTCATTTGAATTATGAGAAATCTTATTCATCACACTATTAAATAATAAATCATACTCTTTTAAATCATCTTCATCGGGTTTTTTTACTTCAATATTTGAAAGCATATCATTTAATGCCAAGTTCTTAATACCAGTTGTTCCATTCTCCCAATTAAAAAATATATTATCTTCATACATTAATTTTAAATTCATATACACAAATGGTGCCAATATTTCATTCTTTGTTTCTATAGCTCTGCAAAAGTTAGTACATAATAATGGAGAATCATACATATCTAAAATACTTTGTGTAATATATGCAGTTCTTCCAGTTGATTGTGTTGGACTTCCACCGGATATTTCAATTATAATGTTATTAGGATCTAATTTTTTGCTTTTATAATTTTTTTCTAATATATATCTAATTGGTGCGTTTCCTTTATTACCATATTCCATATTTGGAATATCAGCACCTCTAACACAATAGACTTTTGTATTATTATTCCCTTCAGGATTATCCTTACCCCAATCTCCTCCAATTGTTCCAGAGATAAAATCGGCAAAATGTGAATCTTTTTCTTTTTTATTATAAAATTTACTCTTAAAACTTGATTTTAATAATTCAAACAAATCATTATTTATCTCATTATTTAATTCCACTTTTTTATCTATTGAAGATAATATTTTTGAAACTTTCTTTTGAGTATTTAAATCTACATATGGAATTTTAAACTCTTTTATTATTAATGAGTTTAAATTTTGTTGTGCCCCTCCATTTGCTAAAGATGCAAGATGCTCCCAATCATTTTTTATTGCATAATAAACATAATTATAGTCCATTTTAGAAGCATCTACTTCAATATTACAGCATGCTTGATTTGTTGTTAGCGGAATTTTATTTATTGCTGCTCTTCCAGCTGTTGCTCCATACATTGCTATAATTACGCAATTTTCTTTAATATATTTTGCAGAAGAGTTTTTTAAGCCGGCATCTGTAATGCATTTTTCAGTACTATATATTCTATTAAAATTAATTTCTTTAGTATTTAACCAAGGAATATTACCATTATAATATTCTGACTTAGTTGATTTAGGAGTTCCACCGCTAACTATACTTTTTGCTATATCTCCAATTTTAATATATTCCATATTAATACTCCTTTTTCTTACAAATCACAATTTGTATGATTAAATATCATAACCAATTGCTTTTAAATTTTTTTTAATTTCTTCTTCAAGTCTATGAGACTCTTCAAATTGTATTGATAATTCAGAAGTAATATTCTTCATCTTTTCTTCAAAAGGAATACTATCTTCATTATTATCTTCAACACCTACATATCTTCCTGGTGTTAATACATAATCATTATTCTTAATTTCATCTGTAGTAGCCGAGTAACAGAATCCTTTAATATTTTCATAGTTTTCGCCATTTTGATAGTCATGGTATGTATCAGCTATTTTTTTTATATCATCAACTGATAATTCCCTTAATCTTCTTGTTACCATTGTTCCTAGATTATTAGCATTTATAAATAAAGTTTTACCTTTTTGTTTCTTATTTCTATTAATAATCCATATAGAGCATGGTACCGTTACTGTATAGAATAAGTTAGTAGGCATAGCTAGAATACAATCTACTAAATCATTTTCAATAAGGTTCTTTCTTATTTCTCCCTCTTGACCACCAGCAGATAAAGATCCATTAGCTAAAATACAAGCCATCTTACCGTTTTGAGATAGCTTAGATATCATGTGTTGTAACCAAGCATAATTAGCATTATTTTTAGGAGCTAAACCATATCTCCATCTTGGATCATTTTCAACTTTTTCTCTTTCCCATTCCATATTAAACGGTGGATTAGCAAGTATGAAATCAGCTTTTAAGTCTTTATGTAGATCCTCAGTAAAGGTATCAGCAGCATATTTACCTAAATCTCCATACATAGAACGAATAGCTAAATTCATCTTAGCAAGTCTCCATGTGGTAGGATTCTTTTCTTGACCATAAATACCAATATTATAAATATTACCTTGATGTTCTTCTACAAACTTCATAGATTGAACAAACATACCACCGGATCCACAAGCTGGATCATACACTTTTCCTTTAAATGGTTCTATACATTCGACCATAGTTCTAACTAAACAGGCAGGAGTATAGAATTCTCCACCTTTTTGTAATTCATTCTTAGCAAATTGTCCTAAAAAATATTCATATATTCTTCCAAGTAAATCTTTTTCTTTAGCTTCTCTGGTACCAACTTTAATATTAGTGAATAAATCTAATAATTCCCCAAGATTAACATTTCTCATAGTTGGAGAGTTATAGTTTTTAGGTAATACATTTTTTAATGAATTATTTTCTTTTTCAATTAAAGTTAAAGCATCATCTATTATTTCCCCAATATTAGTATCTTTAGAGTGTTCTACTAAGTATTCCCATCTAGCATTCTTAGGAACGTAGAAGATATTTTCTGCTGTATAGCAATCTCTTTCTTCCTCTAATCCATCTCCTTCTTCTACAAGTTCTTTATATTTTTCTTCAAATGAATCTGAGATATATTTTAAAAATATTAAACCTAATACAATAAATTTATAGTCTGAAACTGATACAGCACCTCTCATTTTATCTGCTGCTGCCCAAAGTTTATCTTCTAATTTTTTTAATTCTTGTTCACTCATATTACTTACCACCTTTTATTTTATACATACAATAAAGAAGCAACGCATACTTAACTGAATCATCTACATTAGTTTTATTTAATTCAAGTAGATTATCTACAACTTCTTTTCCCTTATTAAAATCTTTCAAGTTTTTATCAGCAAATGTATTTTTATCTATTTCCATCTTAAGTTGCTCAACTGTTGTTGTCTGCATCATATACATTAAATTTTCAATCATAATAGTACCTCCCAAGATATCTCTCATATAAAATTATAACATATAATTTGACAAATTTTGATATTTTACGACTAATTCGTACCAGAAATTACCGAATTGTATCAATAATCTTGACTAATTTTTAATTTTAAGTGATTAATACAAGGAATTGAAGGAATTGTATGATTAGAAAATATACTGATGAGGATATATCTGATGAAGAATTAGAGAAAGTTATAAATTCTTTTTATGATAATTATCATGAGTATATTATTACTTATGTTATGCCCGAAGCAATTTCATTTTATATAGCTAGTTCTTTTAGTAGAAATGCAATGTGGGAAGCAACATTTTATCAACATTATAATTCAGCTAAAGATACTTTTAATGTTAGTGATAATGAAGATTATGAAAGTATTAAAGCTGAGGTAATAAAGTTATTAAGAATGAAGTATTCTTTAGAAATTATTAGTGAAGATCCATTAGATCGAGAGTGTAAAAAACTTTGTGTAAAGTTACCAATCCATGGTAATAAAGATATTTGAGATTGATTATATCAGTCTCTTTTTGTTACCATAATAATAACATAAATTGAATAATTTTCAAAGATCAATTTAATCGTTCAGGATATAAAATATTAAGTTCATTATAAATCATATCCCAATTAGGGTATCTAGTAGTCCACTTTTTTTCTACATTTTTAGTAGCTAAAAATAAACATTTCATTAAAGAGTTATCACTAGTAAATACACCTTTGGTTTTAGTATATTTACGATAAGAACGATTTAAACTTTCAATAGCATTAGTTGTATACATTATTCTTCTTAATTCTTTAGAATAATTGAATAAAGTACAAATTGCTTCCCAATTATCTTCCCAAACTTTTAAACTGGTTGGGTAAATATCTTTCCATTTTGCTTTTACTTTTTCTAAATTTTCTCTTGCCTCCTTTTCTGTATTTGATTTATATATAGTTCTTAAATCATTACAAAATTCTTTTAAGTGTTTATAAGAAACAAATTTAACAGAATTTCTAATTAAATGAACAATACATCTTTGTTGCATAGCATTTGGATAAACCGCTTTAATTGCTTCATTTATTCCTTTTAATCCATCAGAACAGATAATTAATATGTCTTTGACTCCACGATTCTTTAATTCATTTAAGGTTCCTAACCAATATTTAGCTGATTCATTTTCTCCAATCCATATTCCTAGCACCTCCTTAAATCCTTCTGTAGTAACCCCAAGAATAACATAAGCTGCTTTTTTAACTATAACATTTTCTTGTTTAACATTAAAATGTACTGCATCAATAAAGACAATTGGATAAACTTCTTTTAGTGGCCTTTTTTGCCATTCTTCTATTTCTTCTAAAACAGCATCAGTAATATTGCTAATCATTGTAGCAGACAATTGAACTCCATAAATATCTTCGATAGAGTCACTTATTTCTCTAGTAGATAAACCTTTACCATAGAGATTTATAACTTTCTCTT
>OIYG01000841.1_pt1 | contig 26552 bp, 23 predicted proteins | sample 1587861 | NCBI WGS metagenome assembly OIYG01 (sample SAMN03283272) | human gut metagenome | biome: human-associated habitat; material: feces | host: Homo sapiens | place: Peru | collected 2012 | reverse complement strand
ACCAGAATTTCAAAGAATGTTAGAAGATATTAAAAATAAGAAAATGAACGAGGATACAAAAGGCTTACCATCAACGAGTATCAACTGTGAGAGACACGTTTTTGCCAAACCACTCGCAACTCCTTATAAATAAAGTTTTTTTTCTTAAAAAGATATTACACATTTTAATAAAAATAGAATAGGAGATGAGAAAATGGAAAAAGATTTGATGATTAGAAGTAGTAGTGCTGAATTTTTAATATTTGAAAGACAAACGCATGATAAGGGTATACAAGTAAGATTTGAAGATGGCGACTTATGGTTAACACAAAATGCTATATCGATGCTTTATAATGTTGATAGAACCGTTATAACAAAACATATAAAAAATATTTATGATGAATATGAATTAGAAGAAAAGGCAACTAGTGCAATTTTTGCACTAGTTCAAAAAGAAGGAATTAGAGAAGTAAAAAGAAATATTCAGTACTATAATTTAGATATGGTTATATCAGTTGGATATAGAGTGAATTCAGAAAAAGCGATTCAGTTTAGAAAATGGGCAACATGTATATTAAAAGAATTTTCTAAAAAAGGATATATTATTGATAAAAAGAGAATGGCTAATGGTGCATTTTTTGATGAAGATTATTATGATTCTTTACTTGCAGAAATACGTGAAATAAGACTATCCGAAAGAAGATTTTATCAAAAGGTTACTGACATTTATGCCACAAGTGTAGATTATGATGCTAAATCCTCAACAACTATTAAATTTTTTAAGAAAGTGCAAAATAAGATGCATTATGCCGTGTCTCATCAAACAGCAGCAGAAATAATTTATGATCGAGCAGATGCAAATAAAGATTTTATGGGACTAACAACTTGGAAAAATTCTCCAAATGGCAAAATATTAGAAACTGATGTAGTCATAGCTAAAAATTATTTAAGTAAAAAGGAGTTAGAAAGCTTAGAGTTAATTGTATCAGCATTTTTGGATTTGGCAGAAAATAGAGCTAAAAGACATATACCTATGACAATGGAAGATTGGGTGGAGAGAATAGATAGATTTTTATTGGCAGACGATTTAGATATATTAAAAAATGCTGGGAAAATATCTCATGAGATTGCCTGTGATAAAGCATTAACCGAATTTGAAAAATATAGAATAAAACAAGATAAATTATATAAATCAGACTTTGATAATTTTTTAAATGAAACAAGAATGATAGAAAATGGAAGTGAAAATAATGGATATACATCAAAAAAGAGAAATGAGAAAGAATAAAAAAATGAACGAAGATACAAAAAGTTTACCATCAACAAGTATCAACTGGTATCCTGGTCATATGTCAAAAACAAAAAGGGAAATTGCTGAAAAATTAAATCTTATAGATATTGTTTATGAAGTTATTGATTCTAGGATGCCAATTTCTTCTAAAATTGTTGATATTGATGATTTGATAAAAGACAAACCAAGAGTTTTAGTTGTTTCTAAATATGATTTATGTGATAAAACAGAAACGGATAAAATACTTGAAAAATATAGAAAAGATGGTTACAATATTGTGCCAGTGGATTTGATGAAGGGAAATGTTAATTCTTTAATCGATATGACTAAGAAATTGATGACAGATATTAATAAAACTCGAGAGTTAAAGGGAATGAAACCTAGAGCTGCACGTGTATTAATTGTTGGTGTTCCAAATGTTGGAAAGAGTACATTAATTAATAGGCTTGTTGGTAAGAAGGCGGCTGGTGTTGGAAATACGCCGGGATTTACTAAAAGTTTATCTTGGATTAGAGTAAATAAAGATATTGAATTACTTGATTCTCCTGGCATTTTATGGCCAAAGATGGAAAATCAAGAAAATGCTCATGTATTAGCTGCACTTTCATCAATTAAAGAAGATATATTAAATCTTGATCAAATTGCATGTTTTATATTAAGAAAACTGTATAATTTATATCCTGAAAAGTTAGAGGAAAGGTATGGTATAACTGAACTTGATGATGATTATATAGAAGCTTATGAAATGATTGCTAAAAAGAGAGGAGCAATATCAAAGGGAGGAATAGTCGATTATGAAAAAGTTTCTAATATTATAGTTAGAGATTTGAAAAATGGCTATTTAGGAAATATAACATTTGATAGAATATAATGATTAGTATTTATGAGTGTTTAAGAGATAACACCGGGATTTATTTAATAAGGGATGAACCTTGGAAAAGTGGTAGAAAACATTTTTTCTCTAGGTCAGATGAGCCTAGAATATTTGTTAAAAATTTTAATCATGCTGAGTTTATTGGAGAAACTTTATGTAATATGAAGAATATTAAATGTGCTCATTATTTTGTTGCTGGAGTTGGTCTTAAGAAAGAAAACAGAATAGTTAATTATTCTGATATAAAAGGTAAAGGTTATGATATTAAAATTGCATCATCTGATTTCAAAGATAGTGAACATACATATTTTTCAGTAAATTGTAGAACTAATTTAGAACCATTTAATGGATTGGAATTAGTTCTTGGACTTTGCCCTTCTGAAGATAACAAAAATGAACTTACGGAAGAAATAATAAAGATGTTTGCACTTGATGTTTTTATGGGACAACAAGATAGATATTTTAATAATATGATTTTTTCAAGTGATGTAATGGGAAATATTCATTTAGCAAACTTATATGATTTTGAAATTTCTTTAAAATCAACTTATATAGATTCAGATTTTATTTATAAAAATGATTTACATACATTTAAGGATATTGATAGTTTTAAAGATTTTATGCATAAATATCCAAGATTACGAGAAGAACTAGAAAGTTATTTAGATATTGATTTGGTAGATACTGCTATATTTAGTTATGATCTAAGAAATCTAAATTTTCCGGAACATATTGCAAAATATTTAAAGGATTTTGAGAATGATAGAAAAATACTCATAAAGCAAATTATAAAAAACGAATAAATTTATTTTTATTCTTTTTTTGTGTTATAATTTTTGTGGTGAATAAGATGAAGAAACAGGATATTATAGATATTTTAAATAAAATAGATATTAGTAAAGATAAATTTATTGTACTAGGAGAGAGTGCTTTAGTTTTACTTGGAGTTAAAAGAAATTGTACTGATTTAATTATTAGCACAAAGAATAATATTAGTTTTGATAATATTAATGTAACTACCGATTTTTTTGATTTGAAAAGAGTTAAGGAAGTTGATGGTATTTTTGTTGCAGACTTAGAAGCTTGTTTTGATTATTTCATTACTAAGGATGATAAAAAAATGAGTAAGAAGATTAGATTGATGATTGATTCTAGTGATAATTATAAGTATGAAAGAGAATTACATGCTAATGGTGTTAAGTATATTGCTGGAGTTGATGAGGTTGGTAGGGGACCATTAGTTGGGCCTGTTGTTACTGCATGTGTTGTTTTACCTGAGAATTTTGATTTAGATGGTCTTACCGATAGTAAAAAGTTAAGTGAAAAGAAAAGAGATTTGCTTTATGAAAAAATTAAAGAACAAGCTCTTGGTATCGGTGTTGGAATGTGTAGTCCTGAAGAGATTGATGAATATAATATATATAATGCTACTAAAATTGCTATGAAAAGGGCAATTGATGAGTGTAAGAGGAGTTGTCCTGTTGAGCATGTATTAATAGATGCTATGAAGCTTGATTTGGATATTCCAACTACTTCTATTATAAAAGGTGATTTACTAAGTATAACTATTAGTGCAGCTTCCGTTATTGCTAAAGTTACTAGGGATCAAATGATGTATGATTTAGATGAGAAATATCCTATGTATGATTTTAAAGATAATGTTGGGTATCCTACAAAGAAACATATGGAAGCAATTGAAGAGTATGGGATATTAAAAGAACATCGTAAGAGTTTTGGACCGGTAAAAGACTATATTTTAAATCATGGTGATAAAACTATTAATTAATTTATTGTTTTTTTTGTAAATTTAATATAAAAATTAATATAATATATATGTAAGAGTTGACAAGACTTTATAAAGCATGTATAAATTATTAAGTAATTGGAGGGATTAGATGGCAAAAAATTTAGTTATCGTGGAAAGTCCGAGTAAAAGTAAAACTATTGGTAAATATTTAGGAGATGATTATAAAGTTGTTTCTTCTAAAGGACATATTCGTGATTTGGCGACTTCAGGTCAATATGGGCTTGGTGTTGATGTTTTGAATGGATTTAAGCCTAGTTATATTGCTATTAAGGGAAAGAAAGCAACTATTAAGGAGTTAAAAAAAGATGTAAAAGACTCTGATATGGTTTATTTAGCATCAGACCCAGACCGTGAGGGAGAAGCAATTGCTTGGCATTTAAAAGATGCTTTAGGGATAAAAGATAGTGAGTATAAAAGAGTATTATTTAATGAGATTACTCATGATAAAGTTTTAGATGCAATTAAAAATCCAACTGTAATTGATGAGAATTTAGTAAAGAGTCAAGAAACTAGAAGAATTCTTGATCGTATTATTGGCTTTAGATTATCAAAATTATTACAAAGTAAGATTGGAGCTAAGAGTGCTGGAAGAGTTCAAAGTATTGCTTTAAAATTAATTGTTGATAGAGAAAGAGAAATAGAAGCATTTAATCCTGAAGAATATTGGACTATTACTGCAATATTTGATCAATATGAAGCTGAGTTATTTAAATATAAAACTGAAGATATAGAATTACATAGTGAGGAAGAAGCTAACCATGTACTTGATATGCTTGGAAAAGAGTATACTGTGGAATCAATTGAGAAGAAGGAAAGGGCTAGAAAAAGTAAAGCTCCATTTATTACTTCTACATTACAACAAGAAGCATCTACTAAATTAGGTTTTCCTGCTAAAAAGACTATGAGTATTGCACAAAAACTTTATGAAGGAATTGATTTGGGAAATGAAACAGTTGGTTTGATTACTTATATGAGAACTGATTCAATTCGTTTAAGTGATGATTTTGTTAGACCAGCAATGAAATTTATTGAAGAAAATTATGGTAAAAAATATTTAGGACATGTTAAGCATTCTAAAAAGAAGGATAATGTTCAAGATGCACATGAAGGAATTAGACCTACTAGTGTTTTAAGAGAACCTTTGAAAATTAAACAGTATTTAAGTAATGATGAATTTAAATTATATAGTTTAATTTATAAACGTACTTTAGCATCACTTATGGCTGATGCTTGTGTTAACCAAACTACTATTATTTTTGATAATAATGATTATAAGTTTAAGACTGTTGGATCTATTTTGATTTTTGATGGTTATTTAAAAATTTATAAAGATTATGAATCAAATGAAGATAAAATATTACCTGAGATAGGGGATAATGAGATAGCAATTACTAATAATGTTGATTGTAGTCAGCATTTTACAAAACCTCCTGCAAGATATACAGAGGCTAAACTTATTAAGACTTTAGAGGAACTTGGTATTGGTAGACCTTCTACTTATGCAACAATTATTGATACTATTAAAAGTCGTGATTATGTTACTCTAGAAGAAAAAAAATTTAAGCCTACTGAGATAGGTATTGAAACTACTGATAAATTACAAGAATTTTTTAGTGATTTAATTAATACTGATTATACTAGAGATATGGAAACTGATTTAGATGAAATTGCAGATGGTAAATTAGTTTGGAATGAAGTTTTAAAGAAATTTTATGATTTGTTTGAACCTAGAGTTAAAGATGCTTTTAGTGATATGGAGAAGAAGGCACCTAAAGAAACTGGAGAAATATGTCCAGAATGTGGAAATAAGTTGGTTGTTCGTAAGGGAAGATATGGTGAATTTGTTGCTTGTTCTAATTATCCTGAATGTAAATATATAAAGAAGGAAGAAGTTAAGGAAGAACAAGTTTGTGATTGCCCTAATTGCGGTGGAAAAATTATTGAAAAGAAGAGCAGACGAGGAAAAGTGTTTTATGGATGTAATAACTATCCTAAATGTAAAACTGCTTTTTGGGATAAACCAACAGGTGAAGTTTGTCCAGAATGTGGCAAATTATTATTAGAAAAAAAAGATAAAATTAAATGTAGTGAATGTGATTATGAGAAGTAGAAATACTTCTTTTCTTATGTTATAATTTTTATGGTGATAGTAGTATGAATGAATTCAAAAGAAGGATGCATGAAAAAATAAAAATTTATTCTAATAAATTATATCTTGATAAGTTTTTTGAAGATGAATTTGAAATGGAAAATGGAGAAGCTCATCTATATTTATATTTAAATGATAAGAGTGATTTAATTGATTATAGAACGATGGGAAAACAATTATCTCTAAATAACGATATTTATGAATATATTGATGATAAAACTTCTATGCTTGATAATGATGTAAAAATAATACTTCATTTAAGATGTCCTGAACTTGATAATTATGATAAGGAGAATGTTAAACATATTTTTAAAGAACATTTTGCAATTGAGTTGTATAAAATTCAGAAAAGTTATAGTAGATGTCGAAATAAAACTATTGGTTTGGCTGTAATTGGATTTATTTCTTTTATCATTTATATTTTATTATGTTTGTATGGAAATAATTTGTCTATTATGTTTACTGAGATTTTTGCATTTTTGTTTTCTTTTTCATTATGGGAAGCAATTGATTCTTTAATTTATAATTTAAGTGATACAAGGTATGAAGTTGGTAATGTTACACAAAATTTACTTATAGAAATAGACTTTATGGAAGATGAGAAAATTGTTTAATTAATATATATTTGTTATTATATGTTTAGGTTTGGTGATGAATATGAAAAAAAATAATTATGTTTTAATTGTAAGAGATAAATTTAGTAATAGTTATAGTCCTATTTGGTATAATATTGCTGAAGAATTATGTAATGAAAATGATGTACGTATTAGATTAAATAGTTTGGAGAAGATTGATTCTTTTACAATGAATTTTGGCTCTCCAGAAGAGTTAAATGAATATTTATGTACTAATTGCATGACTGAAAGTCGCGATTCTGATATTTTTATTGCTTGTAGACAACATCATAAGGATAAAGATGAAATTACTTTTTTAGAACCAATTTATAATTCATATAATTGTTTTAGAGATAAATTGAGAGATATTGGTAAATTAAGTTTAAATTGTGGGCTTAAAGATGCTAGTTTTGGAAGTTTTATGTTTAAAGAACTAGCATCTAAGATGTACAATAATAAAGAGTTCTTTCAATATATTACGTATGGTAATTCATGTGTTAATAGTGATATATATAATAAGTTACTTGATACTACTATGAGTGAGTTAAAATATAAAAATCAAATTTTTAGTGGTAGTAGATGGTTTTTAACAAATTATAAAGCTATTAGAAATGTAGTGGAAGCAATTAATAGATATAATTTTTCTAAAGCTAATAATAGAAGTATTTATATGATAAATAAGTATAAAATGGATAGGAAAGCTATAGTTCCTGGTTTACTTGAGGTAACTGATCCATCATATATGCCGGGACAATTAAGCTTATTTGGAGATGATTTCTTAAAAGTATATGAAAAGAAAAATAGTTGATGATTATTTAGATTATTTATGTTATGAGAAGAATTATTCTAACAATACAATTATTAATTATAATGATGATATTTGCGAGTATTTAGACTATGTTGATAGTGAGGGACTAGATTTTAGAAATATTTTATATAGTGATATTAGATTTTATTTAATGTATTTAAAAGATACTAAGAAAGATAATAATTCATCTATTGATAGGAAACTTAGTGCAATACGTGGATTTTATAAATACTTAGCTAATAATAAGGTTGTTAAAAATAATGTTTTTTCTTTGGTTAGTGGACCTAAGAAGAGTAAGCGGTTACCTAGATTTTTTGAATATAATGAGTTGGAGGAGTTATTTGATGCTTGTGATTTAGGTACTTCTTTAGGACAGAGGGATAGGTTATTACTTGAGATGTTATATGCTACTGGTGTTAGAGTTTCTGAGCTTGTTAATATAAAGGTTAGTGATATTGATGAGGGTGGACATAGTATTTTAGTTCTTGGTAAAGGTAATAAAGAAAGATATGTTACTTATGGGGATTATTGTAGTGAGATACTTGATTTATATTTAAGTGATGGTTATTTGAAGTTGAATACTAATAAAAGTTGTTATTTGTTTCTTAATAATAATGGTGGGAATTTAACTGATAGAGGTGTTAGGTATATTCTTGATAGAATTATTAAACATACTAGTATTCAAAAAAATATTTCTCCTCATATGATTAGACATTCTTTTGCAACTCATTTACTTAATGAAGGTGCTGATTTGTTATCTGTACAGAAGTTATTAGGACATGAGAGTATTAAGGCTACACAAATATATACTCATGTTACGACTGATAGATTAAAAGAGGTTTATTTTAGGAGTTTTCCTAGGGCTAAAAAGGATGATTAGTCCTTTTTTTTTAATAATACTTTAAATTTTATTTATATTTAGATATAATAATATTAGTTCGTTGTAAGGAAGGGATTTCTATGATAGATGAATTTACTTCTTTAGAAGAATTATATAAAAGAGTTGAACCTGCTCTTAATTCTAAAGTTAGGGAACTTAAGAAATTTGGATATTCTATTTCTAAAGAGGATTTATGGAAGTGTTTTGTTTATAATAAATGGAAGTATGGTAATGGATTGATGCTTTCTGATATTGTTGATGATATTTTGAATACTTCAATAGATTGTATTGAGTTATATCATAGAAAATTTATAAATAACGAAGAAATTATTTAGAGGTGAGTTTGATGAAAAAGAAGAAAAATGGAAAGAAAAGGGTTATTATAACTTCAATTATTCTTACTTTACTTGTAGCTTTTATTTGCTTTTTATTTATACCTCTTTTTAGTAACTTAAAGTTTGGGTTAGATTTACAGGGTGGTTTTGAAGTACTTTATAAAGCTGAGTCAATTGATGGTTCTAAAATGACTAATGAAAAGTTGACTGCTACTTATAAGACTCTTAGTAAGAGAATTGATAGTTTAGGTGTTAGTGAACCGGAAATTACTGTTGAGGGAAATGATAAGATTCGTGTAAAACTTGCTGGTGTTAAAAATCCAGATGAGGCTCGTAGTCAGTTAGCTACAGTTGCTACTTTATCATTTAGAGATACTAATGATAATTTACTTATGAGTAGTGATGTTTTAACTGCTGGTGGTGCTAAAGTTAGTCAAGATTCTAGCGGTAATCCTGCTGTGTTACTTAGTGTTAAGGATAAAGATAAGTTTTATAACGTAACTAAAAAAGTAAGTGAACAAACTAATAAGTCTATTGTTATTTGGCTTGACTATAATGAGTTAACTGATAGTTACGCTAATGAAGGTAGCAAGTGTGGAACAAGTGATTCTAATTGTTTAAGTGCAGCTACAGTTTCTCAGGGGTTTGCAAGTGATGTTATTATTCAAGGTAGCTTTACTCAAGATGAAGTTCAAAATTTAGTTGATTTGATTAATAGTGGTAGTTTACCTGCTAAATTAAGTGAGGTTTCTTCTCAAACAGTTGGAGCATCATTTGGTTCTGATACACTTAATACTACATTAACTGCTGGTATTATTGCATTTATTGCGATTGTTATTTTACTAGTGTTAATTTATCATTTTGCTGGATTTATATCAGCTGTATCAATGTTAATTTATACATTCTTAGTTTTTGCAATATTCTGGTTAGTTGGAGGAGTTTTAACTTTACCTGGAATTGCGGCATTATTATTAGGTGTTGGAATGGCAGTTGATTCTAATGTTATTACATTTGCAAGAATTAAAGATGAATTGCGTAAGGGTAGGAGTTTACCTGCTGCATTTAAGGCTGGTTCTAAGTCAAGTTTTAGTGCAATAGTTGATTCTAATTTAACTACTTTAATTGTTGCAATTATTATGTTTATTTTTGGAGAATCTAGTATTAAGGGATTTGCTACTATGTTAATTATTACTGTACTTGTTACTATGGTAACTATGGTATTCTTAACTAGATCTTTATTAAAGATATTTGTAAACACTGATTTCTTTAATGATAAAACTAAGTTATTTATTAATGTTAAAAAGGAAGATATTCCTGATGTTTCTAAGAATGAAGACGCTAAACCTAATATGTTTAGTAATGTTAATTTCTTTAAAAATAAGAAGTTATATATATCTATTTCAGTAGCTATTATTTTAATAGGATTTATATTTATTGGATTAAAAGGATTTAATTTAAGTATTGATTATAGAGCAGGTACTGAGATTACTATTGTTAGTGATAAAAACATTACCAAGAAATCAATTAATTCTGATTTAAAAGAATTAGGTTTAAAGAGTAGTTCTATTACAGTATCTTCTGATGAAGTAGATATTAGAATAGATGATGCACTTGATGGTGATAAAGTAAAGGATACTACTAATTATTTTGAGGATAAATATGAGGCTAAAGTAAATATTGGTGTTGTATCTAATCTTGTTCAAAGAGAACTTGTTAAGAATGCTGTACTTGCTGTGTTTGTTGCTTTACTTGGAATTATTATTTATATTTCAGTTAGATTTAAATTTAGTTACGCTGTTGGTGGAGTTGTTGCATTAGTTCATGATGTTTGTATTATGTTTGCATTATTTGCTTTAACAAGACTTGAAGTAAGTTCAATGTTTATTGCTGCTGTTCTTGCAATCATTGGATATTCTATTAATGATTCTATTATACTTTTTGATAGAATTCGTGAGAATTTAAATAATTATAATAGTAAAAAGCTTACAGCTTCTAAATTAGAAGAGATAACAAATTTAAGTGTACAGGAAACATTTACTAGAACAATATATACTAGTGTTACTACGTTGTTACCGGTTATTGTATTATTAATTTTAGGTTCAAGTGGAATATTTACATTTAATATGGCAATGTTATTTGGTTTAATTGCTGGTACTTATTCATCTATTTTTATTGCTGCTGTTATATTTATGATGATTGAAAAGAAGAGTATTGGTAAGAAAGAAAAACCTAAGAAGGTTTATAAAGACGATTATGAAGAGTTAGCTGTAAAGGGAGTTAATTGCTAATTGAGGGGAGATGATTCCTTTGTCAAAAACTAAGAGTTTAGATGATATTAAAATTGAGGATATACTTGATAAGGTTAGAGAGTATATTGAAGATGAAAATCAAATTAGTGTGATTGAAAATGCTTATTTATTTGCAAAAGAAAAGCATCAAGGTCAGTTTAGAAAGAGTGGGGAGGCTTACATTTATCATCCGATGAATGTAGCATTAATTCTTACTACTATTTATGCAGATTATGAAACAATTGCTGCAGGATTTATGCATGATGTTTTAGAAGATTGTGATTGCTCTTATGAGGAAATGGAAGAAAAATTTGGTAGTGATATTACTAAGTTAGTACAGGGTGTTACAAAGCTTTCTAAAATTCATTTTTCAACTGAAAATGAATATTTAATTGATTATTATAAAAAAATTATTGTTGGTATGAGTGAAGATGTTCGTGTAATTATTATAAAACTTGCGGATAGACTTCATAATATGCGTACTTTGTGGGCTACTCCAGAAGACAGACAAAAGGTTAAGGCTAAAGAGGCTTTGGAAATACTTGCTCCTATTGCTGATCATTTAGGAATTCATAAAATTAAGAGTGAACTCGAAGATTTATCTTTAAGATATTTAAAACCAGATGTTTTTTATGATATTGCGGAACATTTAAATAAGACTAAAATTGAACGTGATAAATATGTTTTGGATATGGAACATGAAGTTACTGATTTATTAAATGAACATCATATTCCTCATGAAATAAAGGGTAGAGCTAAATGTATTTATAGTATTTATAATAAATTAAATAAGGGTAAGAAGTTTAGTGATATTTATGATTTATTAGCTTTACGAATTATTGTTAATACTGAGCAAGAATGTTATTTAGCGTTAGGATTAATTCATTCTAAATTTAGACCATTACCTAAGAGATTTAAAGATTATATTGCAATGCCTAAACCTAATATGTATCAGTCACTACATACTACTGTGTTTGGAATAGGTGGAGATTTATTTGAAATACAGATTCGTACTCATGAGATGGATGAGGTTGCTGAAAATGGTATTGCAGCACATTGGTCTTATAAAGAAAATGGTGGAAGTAATAGTGCTGCAAATCTTCAAAATACTACAGAACAAAAATTACAATTTTTTAAATCAATTATTGATCTTAGAAATGAGAATTTAAATAGTGAAGAATTTGTTAATAGTGTTAGAGATGAAGTGTTAAATAATAATATATATTGTTATACACCTAAGGGTGATGTTATTGAATTACCAAGAGGAGCTACACCAATCGATTTTGCATATAGAATACATACTAAAGTTGGAGAAACTACTGTTGGGGCTATTGTTAATAATAATATTGTTCCACTTAATTATGAATTACAAGATAATGATATAGTTAAGATTAATACTAATAAAAGTTCTACACCTTCTAAAGAATGGATTAATTTTGTTAAGTCTACACAAGTTAGAAATAAGATTAGATCTTTCTTTACTAAGAATGAAAGAGAAGTTTATATTGAGAGAGGTAAGTATTCTTTAGAAAAAGAATTACGTAAAAGAAAATTATCTATTAATGAGTTTACAAGTGATACAAATGTTAAGAAAATTTGTGAAGTTGAGAAACTAGAAAACTTAGAAGATATTTATTTTAGTATTGGTAATGGTAAGTGTACTGTTAATGGAATAATTAATATTATAGATAAACCTATTGATAATGTGGCAGCTCCTAAAGTTATTAAGGTTACTAGTAAAAGTAAAGATGCAGATATAATCGTTAGTGGTATTGATAAAGTTAAAGTTAATTTGGCTAATTGTTGTAATCCTGTATATGGTGATGATATCGTTGGATATATTACTAAGGGTAGTGGTATTTCTGTACATAGAATGAATTGTCATAATTTATCTATGCTTGAAGATAGAACAGTTGATGTTAAGTGGAATACTAATGTTAATAAAAGATATTTAACTAGTTTGATTATTTATTCTAGTGATAGTGAAAATCATATGCTTGATTTAGTACAAATTTCTTCTATGATGAATGTTAGTGTTGAAGGAATTAAGGCTATGAATAGGGGAGCTAAATCTGTTTATGAAATTAATTGTTATGTTACTGGTATTGAACAGTTAAATAAACTTATCTTGACAATTACAAAAAATGATTATATTGAGAAAGTTGAGAGATTAATGCGATGAGAGTTTTAGTTCAAAGAAGTGGTAATGCCAGTGTATTAGTAGATAATAAGGTTGTTGGAAAGATAGATAATGGTTTAGTTTTATTTGTTGGATTTACTGAAGGAGATGATATTTCTAATATTAATTATTTAGTAAATAAAGTAATAAACTTAAGAATTTTTCCTGATGAAGATGGAGTAATGAATAAAAGTATTTTGGATTATGGAGGAAGTATTTTATCTGTTTCACAATTTACTTTATATGCAGATACTAAGAAGGGTAATAGGCCTAGTTATGTTAATGCATTAAAAGGAGAATATTCTTCCTTATTATATAATAAGTTTAATGAGGTCTTAGGTGAAAAAATACATGTTGAAACTGGAATATTTGGGGCTGATATGATAGTTAATATTACTAATATTGGACCTACTACTATAATGTTGGAGAGATGATTTTATGCATAGTAATAAGTTAAATTATAAGATTATTAATATTACTGCTTTGATGTTACTTTTATATATAACTTTGTCAAATATTGGACTTTGGTGGGGAATACTTTGTAAGTGTATAAGTGTTCTTGCACCTTTTATAGTTGCATTTGCTTTTGCATATGCTTTTACACCTCTTGTTAGATGGCTAAATAAAAAAGGGATAAGTAAGAACTTTTCTGTTGTTATTGTTGTTATTGGAACAATTCTTATTATTGGAGGTATACTTGCAATAACACTTCCTCTTATTTATGAACAATTATCTTTACTGATAAAGATGGTAATGAAAGTTATAAATAATTTTGATAATAAATTTGATATAAATTTAGGTAGTTTTGAAATAAAAATTACTGATTATTTAAATTCAATATTACAAAGTGTAGGTTCAACTGCATCTGCAACAACTTTTGACTTATTAAATGGATCATTTAATTTTATTGGTAAATTTATTGTTGGATTTGTTGGCTTTATTTATTTTTTAGCTGATATGGATAAAATAAGAAGTTATTTAAAAGAATTTTTAACTTCTATTAATAAGAGAATTTTTGAATATTTTAAACTTATGGATACTGAAATTACTAATTATTTAAAAGGCCTTGAAATATTTATGATTATTCAGTTGTTTGAATATAGTTTATTATTCTTTATAGTTGGACATCCGAACTGGTTGATACTTGGAATACTTGCTTGTGTAACAACTGTTATTCCATATTTTGGAGGATTAATTACTAATATTATTGCGATAATTTTAGCAAGTGTTGTGTCAGTTCCTTTAATGATTGCGACTACTGTGATTTGTTTAATATTTCCTCAACTTGATGGATATTTAATTTCACCTAAAGTTTATGGTAAGACTAATAATGTTAATCCTCTTATAACAATAATGGCAGTTTCTGTTGGAGGTACTCTTGCAGGAATGACAGGTATTATTGTTGCTTTACCTGTTTATCTATTAATTAGGACAACATATAAATTTTTTAGAAGAGATTTAAAAAAGGGTATGGTTATTGTGAAGGAAACTATTTAATAGTTTCTTTTTATGTAAGTTGAGGTGTTTTATGAAACTTGGTACTGAAAAAGAAATATTAGAAGAATTAGATTTTTGTTTTAAATGTTTAAATGAAGAAAAAGAACGCGATGTAAGATTTGCGTTATATAATTATATTCAAAATTTATTAAGAGTTTTAAGAGAAATTGGTAGTAATTATACGATGCGAAAAAGTGATATCTTTAAGGATTTAAAAATGTATCAAAAATTTCAGAAACAAGAAAAATTATATAAAAAGATGTTTAATGATAATTTTTGTTTTTTTAAGGATTTTCATGTAGATTATTTAAATGATATTTTAGTAAGAACTGACCCTTTATTTTATAAATATATTGAAGATAATGAATATTCATTGGAAAATGATGAGTTTAGTGAAAAAGAATTTTTGGATATTTTTTGTGATTTTTGTAATAAATTAGGTATTAGTTATTTATTTGATGAAGTTATTGATGGGAAAATTCTTAGTTTCGATAGAAAAATAACTAATGGTAATTATTTAGGATTAATGATACATAATCCATTAAATGGTAAGTCACATATATTAGTAGATGATTTTTCTTATAACATAGATAGTATGTTTACTTTAGCTCATGAGATGGGACATGTATATGATGTATCTTTCTTTAATTCTAAATTAAACGTTTCAAAGTATAATGATTATATGTATAAATCTTTAAATGTAGAAGTTCTTTCTAAACTATTTGAAAAATTACTTTTAGATTATTTAATTGATAATAATATAAAGAAAAATGTAGTGATTGATAGATTAATTGATAGTTTTATAGTTGGACATGATTATTTATTTTCACTTTATGTTTTATCTTTACTTGATGATAGATATATAGATTCTGATAAATATTTGGATATTTCTAAAGAAAGATTTTTTAATTTAGTTAGTAAATATTTTGAAGATAAAAAGGAAGTTTATGAAACAATTAAAAATAATGATTTCTTATTAATTGATGATGTGGTTTATGCATATGGAGAAATTATTTCTTTGTTTTTAGAAGATGATGTTAGAGATTGTAGTCTTAGTAATTCTTTTTTATTTAATAAATTTATGGATGAGAGGTTTTTAGAGTTTAGTGATAATTTTATGGAAACTAATGGATTTTCGCCTAGCAAGTATCAAGAATTATATGAAAAAAGGCTTAAATTAACAAAAAAATAATTGTATTAGGTATCTTTTTGTTTTATAATATAAATAACTTCTTTGGAAAGAGTAGTTTTATTGATATTTATAGAGATAGTATGGTTGGTGGAAATACTAATTTAGATAAAATGAAGACATCCAGTTTATTGGAAGCGCTTACTGCGATAAAAGTATTATGAGAAAAAAATAAGGTGGCACCACGAAGATAATTCGTCCTTAGGGGGTGTCATCTTTTTGTTTAGGAGGATAAGAGAATGATACAAAGACAAAAAGGTTGTAATGATATTACTGGGCGTAATGCGAAAGTATGGAAGTATGTTGAATCTGTAATAGATGCTTTAATGGAAAAGTATAATTATAATTATATTCGTACACCTATTATAGAAGCAACTGAATTATTTCATAGAGGGATAGGTGATACCACTGATATCGTTACTAAGGAAAGTTATGATTTTCAAGATAAGGGAGGACGTAATATTACTTTAAGACCAGAGGGTACTGCTGGTGTTGTTAGAAGTTATATTGAAAACAAGATGTATGGTGATCCTAATCAACCTGTAAAAGTTTACTATAACGGTACAATGTATAGATATGAAAGACCTCAATCTGGAAGAGATAGAGAACTAACTCAATTTGGTATGGAAATACTTGGTAGTGATGATCCACTTTGTGATGCAGAAATTATTAGTGCAGCAGTAAACTTATATAAAATGTTAGGATTAAAAGAAATTAAAGTAAACTTAAATAGTTTAGGTGATAATGAAAGTAGATCAAATTATCGTGAAGCTTTAATTGAATATTTTAAACCTCATATCAATGATTTTTGTGAAGATTGTCAAGAAAGGTTAATGAAGAACCCTTTAAGAATACTTGATTGTAAAGTAGATTCTGAAAATGAAATATTAAAGAGTGCTCCAACTACATTAGATTATTTGAATGAAGAAAGTCGTGATAGATTTGAGAAGGTTCAAGACTATTTAGATATTATGCAAATAAAATATGAGATTAATCCTAGAATTGTTAGAGGCTTAGACTATTATAATCATACAGTTTTTGAGATTGAAGCAAAGGTAGATGGTTTTGGTTCTAATAATGTTTTAGGTGGTGGAGGAAGATATAATGGACTTGTTAATCAATTAGATGGTCCAGAAACTCCATGTGTTGGTTTTGCAAGTGGTATAGGTAGACTTGTAATGGCTCTTGAACTTGAAAAGGTCAAAATGCCAATAGTTGAAAGTGTTGATTTATTTTTAATGTATGTTAACGAAGATGAGAAGAAGTATGCAGCTTATCTTGCTCAAGAATTAAGACTGGCAGGATTTATTGTAGATACAGAATATACTGGTCGTGGATTAAAGGGACAATTTAAGCAGGCAGATAGATTAAATGCAAAATATATTTGTGTTTTAAATAGTGAGGATTTAAATAATAATGAAGTTAAGATTAAGAATAATAAGACTAAAGAAGAAGAAATTATCAGTTTAGATGTTTTGATTTATTATTTAGATGAGAAGTTAAATACAATGGAAGATGTTGATGGAGATTATAATTTAGATGATGGTCATTGCCATTGCCATGAAGGAGATCATGATTGCTGTGGTCATTGTCATCATGAGGAGGAAGAATAATGAAAAGTATACCAATTAAAGATTTAAGTAAGCATTATGATGAAGAAGTAACTATTAGTGGTTTTGTAGATGAAATTAGAAATCTAAAATGGGTACAATTTATTGTACTTAGAGATGCTACTTCAAAGGTGCAAATTACTATTGAGAAGAGTGAAGAAGCAAATAAAGCAATGGTAGAGTTAGTTGATGAGTTAACTGTTGAGTCTACGCTAAAAGTTACGGGTACTATTATGGAAAGCCCTAAGGTTAAGTTAAATGGAATGGAGTTAATTCCTAAGAATATTGAAGTTACTAGTAGAAATGAGGGAGAACTTCCATTTAATTATAAGGATTTAAGTACAGTTAATTTAGATACAAGACTAGATTATAGATATATTGATCTTAGAAGTGATAAAAATATTTTGATGTTTAAAGTTCAAACTGCGTTGGTTAGATATATGAGAGAATATCTATATAGTAAAGATTTTACTGAAATTCATACTCCTAAGATGATTGGAGCTGCTAGTGAATCTGGTTCTGAAGTATTTGAAGTAAAATATTTTGATAGAAAAGCATATCTTGCGCAAAGTCCTCAGTTTTATAAACAGATGGCTCTTGCTTCTGGATTTGGCAGTGTATTTGAAGTTGCTCCTTGTTTTAGAGCAGAAAATTCTAATACTTCACGTCATGCAACTGAATTTACTTCTTTTGATGTTGAATTTGCTTATATAGATGATTTTAATGATGTAATGAATTTAGAAGCTGAAATGTTAAAATATGCATTAGAGAAAACTAATGAATTATATGGAGAACAAGTAAAAGAATTATTTGATACTGAGATTGTTGTGCCTAAGGTACCATTTCCTAAGATGAAACTTGCAGATATTTATAAAGAATTAGAAGAAAGATATGATTTTAAAGTAGATGATAGTGAAAAGAATGATTTAACTACTGAGGCTGAAAGATTAACTTATAAGCTTGCTAAAGAAAAATTTGATTCAGAGTTTTTATTTGTTACAGATTTTCCAGCTGAGAAGAGAGCTTTTTATCATATGAGAGATGAAAATGGAGTATTACAAGGATATGATTTAATTTGGAGAGGTGTTGAAATAACAACAGGTGCTCAAAGAGAACATAGATACGAAGAAATAGTTAAAAATGCTAAAGAAAAAGGTTTAGGAGAAGATGTTAAATTCTATTTAGATTTCTTTAAACATGGATGTCCTCCACATGGTGGATTTGCGATTGGTGTTGATAGACTTACAATGTTGTTACTTGGAATACCTAGTGTAAAAGAATCACAATTCTTATTCCGTGGACCAAATAGATTAAATCCTTAATTTAGAATCAGAATAAATTTCATAGTTTTAGAGATATATTGGTTTTTAAAATAGAAAAGTTCATGGGTTTTATAATATAAAAAGTATTGATAATATATTGCTATTATTAATACTTTTTTTCTTTTTTTATTAATTTATAAAAAGTAATTTTTTACTTTTCTTTGATTTATTTATTTGGTATACTATTCGTATAGTAAGGTGTTGGATATGGGTAAAATTATTAAGAAGAAGATGAATAAGAAACTTAAAATTAATGATATTAATAAAAGTAGTAATCAAGATTTGGGACATACTATTAAAGGTATCAAGGCTAATGAGAGAAAATATACTATTATTCTTGTTTGTGTTTTTATGATTATTTTTGCAGTTATTGGATATTTCAATTTTAGGGTTGATAATAGTTTATTAATAAATACTGATCAATCTTTTTATAGAAATGTTTTATCTGCATCTAGTATGTCTGTTACTTTAAATAATACGTATATTAAAAGTGATGATATTGGAAAAAAAGATTCTCCATATGTTGTTAATGTTAATAATAATACTTGTAATGATATAAATTATAGAGTGGAGCTTATTAGAACTGATAAAGTAAATGGATTATGTAAGTGTGGAAACAAGTTATTAGATATAAAAAATATTAAATATAGTATTGACGGTGGAGATGTTTCTTTATTAAATAAAAATAGTAATGGTGATACTGTTGTTGTTACTGGAACATTAAAAAGTGGTAAGAGTAAGTCATATGATGTTAGATTGTGGGTTAGTGATGAGGTATCTAAATTAGAAGATTATCATTTTCATGGATATTTTAAAGTTGTAAAAATAGAAGATTTTGATTAATCTTCTTTTTTTAATAATATTTTTATAATTTTATTTGTCAGATATGGTTCTTCTAAATAAGAGTAGTGGGTTCTATTTTTATAAATAATTAGAGCTGAGTTTTTTATTATTTTTTCTAATAGTTTTGCATCTTTTAGTGGAGTATCTATATCTTTTTCTCCCCAAATAATTAGTGTTTCATTCTTTATTTCTTTATAATATTTTGTTAGATCTTCATTTATTATATTTTGAAAAGTCTTTCTCATTGTTACAGGTAATTCTTTATAGTCAGATGATGCGAATATTTTTGTTAGTTTTTCTTTGTATTTGTTTTTTGTTAGATAATTTATTAGTTTAAATATCTTTTCTTTTAGGAATATTTTTAATGTTTTTTTTCTTTTAATACCTGCGACATCTATGAGTATCAATTTATCTATTTTTATTTTATTTTTACCGATTAGGATTGAAGCTATTCTTCCTCCAAAGGAATGGGCTATTATTGTGGGATTTATTATTTTTTCTTTTTTGATAATTTTTTCTATTATTATTGTGTAGTCATATATTGTTAATTCTTCATTTATAGTGTCACTATTTCCGAAGCTTGGGTAGTCTAATATATAGATTGTGTATTTTTCTTTTAATGATTCTATCATGTTAGAAAAAGTTTTTCTTGTGTTTCCCCAACCTGGTAATATTATTATATATTTGTTTTTGTTTCCATGTTTTTCGTAATAAATATTTTTATTTTTAAATTTTATGTACATGTTAATCACCTAGTGTATATTATGTTTTTTTTAATTGCTTGTTACGGTTTGAAAGGTGTTGATTATGAATTTTTTATATGCTATAATTAAGTTGTCAGATAGATATGTGTTGGCCTTTTTAAAACCGACTAAAATAACGATACGGGAGTTCGGATCAGTTATCGGTGTTGAATACTTAGTGATTCACTAAGGATCCTAAAGATAACGTATGAACACCCACCTGGACAAATGTACAGGTTTTATCGTTGCCCACATTCTTCTGGCTTTTTTATTGTTTAATAGCTTGATTTATGTTATAATATGCCTTACAGGGGTGATGTACGGATGTTATTGTTACCATTAGTTTATAAAAGAAAAGTGATGAATGTACAAATTAAACTTCAAAACGTTGAAAGAATAAAGGAAGGTGTTTCTTATGGAGATGCGAATGAGAGCGATATAATTGTTAATCGTGAGAAGTTTAGTGAGTCTAGTTTTAATGATTCGAGAGATGCTTTAGCAGATGTCAATTTTATTAGAAGTAAGTCTATTTTATATTCGAGAGATTTCTTAGTTACTACTAGAGAAGAGAGTGATTCTACTTTATATGATGTTTATAAAGTACCTAAGCCTCCTAAGAAAGTAAGTAATGGACTTGATAAGCTTTATAGTATGGCTATTACTGATATGAGAAAAGAAATTCCTAATAGAAAAAATAGAGGAAAATATATTTCTTTTGAAGATTTTGGTTTAGCTGAACAATTAACTGATGATAAGATTGCAAAGTTACAGAGAATAGTAAGAGAAGTTGATGATACTTCTGAGTGGCCTAAGTTATTTGAGGAGGCCGGAATTGCTGATTTAAGAGATACTATTAGTTTTATTAATAATTTTGAATGTGTTGTTTTATCTGATACTACTATTCCAGAGGAAAGCTTACAAGATACTTTAAGAGGATTGACAGGTATTAATACCCGTGAATATAGAAATTTAAATAAGTATTATCGTATTGCGAAAAGTAATACTGATATATATATGAAATTAAGTTATATTAGTAGTATATTATATAATAAGCCTTTAACTTTAAAACGTGAAAATGCTAAACAACTTGTTAAGACTAGGAATGAAGTTTATAAAGAAGAGGTAAATAATGAAAGAAAAGCAGCTTAATAGTGAAAATAGAGTAAGGATTTGTCGACTAGAAAGATTAGTTGGCGAAGAAAAAATAAATGATTTAAGTACCAAATGTGTTGCGATTTTGGGATGTGGTGGAGTAGGTGGATATGTTATTGAAGCTCTTGCTCGTTCTGGTATAGGGACACTTATTTTGATTGATTATGATGTGATTGATGAATCAAATATAAATAGACAAATTATTGCACTTGAGTCTACTGTTGGTATGAAGAAAGTCGATGCTTTTTATGAACGTATAATGGATATTAATCCGAATTGTAATGTAATTAAAATCGATAGTTTTATAAATGAAGATAATTTAGATGAGATATTTAATTATAAAATAGATTTCTTTGTTGATGCATGTGATACAATTACTACAAAAAAAGCTTTTATTAGGACTTGTTTAAATAGAAATATCAAATTTATTTCAAGTATGGGAACTGGTAATAAATTTGACCCATCTAAGTTAGAAATTTGTGATATTAGAAAAACTATAAATGATCCACTTGCTAGGATTTTAAGAAAATTTATAAAAGATGAAAAGATAAATAAGAAGGTAATGGTTTTATCATCTAGTGAATTACCTATTAAGATTGAAGGAAGAACTCCTGGTTCAACAGCTTTTGTTCCAAGTAGTGCAGGTCTTTTAATTGCTAGTTATATTGTACGAACATTTATTTATGGTGAAAAATAAAACTGATATTAGATTTTGTCTGATATCAGTTTTTGTATTTTATAATTTTCTATATAAGCCAATTACTTTTCCTAAAATAGTTACTTCTTTTAAAATTATAGGATCCATAGTATCATTTTCTGGTTGTAGTCTAAAATGGTCTTTTTCTTTATAAAAAGTTTTTACAGTTGCTTCGTTTTCTTCATTCATTGCAACAACTGTTTCACCATTTCTTGCTGTATTTCTTTTTTCTACTATTAGTATATCTCCGTCATAAATTCCTACATTAATCATTGATTCTCCACTAACTTTTAATGTGAATACTTCATTTTTTGTTGTGATTAGACTTGCAGGTAATGAAAAATATTCATTAGGTGTTTCAATTGCTTCAATTGGTGTTCCGGCAGTTACTTTTCCAAGTAGTGGGACTTCTACAATACCATCATCTTTTTCTAAGTATTCATTAGGGACTAGAATTTCAATTGTACGATTTTTATTGTCTCTTTTTTTTATGTATCCTTTTTCTTCAAGTTTATTTAAATGGAAATGGATTGTTGCAGGTGAAGATAGGTGGGCTGCTTCTCCTATTTCTCTAACAGTTGGTGGATATCCTTTTTTTGCTATTAATTTTTTTAGAACTTGTAAAATGTAATTTTGTCTGTCAGTTAATTTTTCCAATATAATCCCTCCTTATGGTATTTATTCTATCACTCTTATATTTTAGTGTCAAACAAATGTTTTCTTTTTGAAAAAAATAGGGTTATTTAATTAACTTTTTTTGTATTCATTTTGTTATTTTGGTATACTAAATACTAGGTGGTAATTATGAAGAAAATTATATTAGTTGATGGAAATAATTTATTATTTAGAAGTTTTTATGCGACAGCTTATCAAGGTGTTATTATGAGAAATTCTAAGGGATTTCCTACAAATGCATTATATGGTTTCATAAATATGATGAATAAAATTATTAAAGAGGAAAATCCTAGTTATATAATGGTTGCTTTTGATAAAGGTAAAACTTTTAGACATGATAAATATGATGATTATAAAGCAGGACGTGCTGCTATGCCAGAAGATTTAGGTCTTCAATTTCCAAAAGCAAAAGAAGTTCTTGATGCGATGGGAATAAAACATTTTGAAATAGAAAATTACGAGGCTGATGATATTATTGGTACTCTTTCTAAAACTGTAGATATGGAAGATGAATTTATTGCGACTATAGTTAGTAGTGATAAAGATTTATTACAATTAATTAGTGATGAAGTTATAGTTAAGCTTTTGAAGCAAAGTGGTCATATAATGATGGATAGAAATGAATTTATGGAAACATATCATGTTGAGCCAATAAAAATGATAGATTTGAAGTCATTGATGGGTGATGCAAGTGATCATATTCCTGGTGTTAAGGGGATTGGTGAGAAAACGGCTATTAACTTAATTGAAAAGTATGGAAGTTTAGATGGAGTATATGAAAATTTAGATAATATTTCACCTAAAATGAGAGAAAAACTGGAAAATGATAAGAATAATGCATATATGAGTTATGATCTTGCGACTATATATCGTGATGTTCCACTGCCATTTTCATTAGAAGATTGTAAGTATAATGGATACGATGCAGCTAAGTTTAGAAACATTTTAGAAGAATTAGAATTTCATTCATTACTTAAGAAAATTGATATTAGTAGTGATGTTGTTGCGGAGAAGAAGTCTAAGGAAGAAAAAATCATTATTAAGGATATTAGTGAGTTAGGTGATAAAGAGTTTTCTTTTTATTTAGAGACTAGAGGTTCTATTTATAGTAAGAGTACTATTCTTGGTATTGGTATTTATGATGGTGAATATTCATATTTTATTTCTAGGGATAATCTTTGTAAGTATAAGAACTTATTTAATAGTGAAACTCCTAAATTAACTTATGACTTGAAAAGGTGTATGGTTGTTTTAAATGGAGAAGGCATTTGTATTAATAATTGTTATTATGATGGTATGATTGGTATGTATTTACTTGATTATACTGTTAAGGATGATATTAGTTTTGTTGCTAAAAGTTTTGATTATGACATTGATGCTTATGATGATTTATATGGTACTGATAAGAGACCTAAGGATATTGATGATTCTTTATTAATGGATGTTTGTTGTAGAAAGGCTAAATTTATTTATGAAACTAAGGATAGGGTTTTAGGAGAATTAAATGATAATGAGATGAGTGATTTATTTAATAATATAGAGATGCCTTTGGCTAGTGTTCTTGCGGATATGGAGATTACTGGTATTCGTGTTGATAAGGAATATTTAAAGGTTGTCGAGGTTGAACTTAAGAAAAAGATGGATGAACTTGAAAAAAATATATATGAAGATGCTGGTGAAGAATTTAATATTATGAGTCCTTCTCAACTTGCAAGAGTTTTATTTGTTGATATGGGTATTAAATATCCTAAGAGAGTAAAGGATAATAAATATTCGACTAGTAAAGATATATTGGATAAAATTATTAGTGAACATCCTATTGTGGATAAGATTCTTGAATATAGAACTTTATCTAAGCTTTATACTAATTATGCTGTTGGTTTGAGTCAAGAAGTTAGAAATGATGGACGTATACATACTATATTTACTCAAACTTTAACTCGTACTGGTAGACTTTCTAGTATTAGTCCTAATCTTCAAAATATTCCAGCAAGAAGTGATTTTTCAAAACTTATTAGAAAGGCTTTTATTCCTGATGATGATTCTTTCCTTTTATCTAGTGATTATTCTCAAGTGGAACTTCGTGTTTTTGCATCTATTTCTAATGAAAAGAATTTGATTGATGCTTTTAGAGAAGGAAAAGATATTCATGCAAAGACTGCTTCTGAAATTTTTGGTGTTCCTATTGATAAGGTAACTAAGGATATGAGAAGAAATGCAAAGGCTGTTAATTTTGGTATTTTATATGGTATTAGTAGTTTTGGCCTTTCTGAGGATTTAGGAATAGATATTAAACAAGCAAAGGAATTTATTGATAATTATTTAAAGACTTTTCCTGGTATTCAAGCATTTATGGAAAAAGAAAAAGCAGATGCATATAAGAATGGATATGTTAAGACTTTGATGAATAGAAAACGTGTTGTTGAGGAGTTAAAAAGTAAAAATTATATGATTAGAAGCAGTGGAGAAAGAATGGCTCTTAATACCCCAATTCAAGGTACTGCTGCTGATATATTAAAAAAGGCTATGGTTGAAATATATAATGAATTTAATAAGAGGGGATTAAAGAGTAAAATGTTGATTCAGGTTCACGATGAACTTGTATTTAATGTTTTGAAAAGTGAACTTGATGAAGTAACTAATATTGTTAGGGATATAATGGAGAATACTTTTGTATTAAGTGTTCCTTTAAAAGTTGATATTGAGTATGGAAATAATTGGTATGAAGCAAAATAGAAGAGGTGAAGTATATGCCTGAAAAACCAGAAGTAATTACAGTTGTTAAAAATTTGAAACCACTTATTTTGAATAAAACTATTACTGGTTGTAATGTTTATTGGGATAATATTATTGCATATCCTACGGTTGATGAGTTTAAAAGAAAAATTATTAATCAAAAAATAAATAGTATTGATACAAGGGGAAAGTTTATTGTATGTGCTCTTGATAGTGATGTTTTACTAATTCATCTTAGGATGGAAGGAAAGTTCATATTTAGAAAAAAGGGACAAGTTATTAATAAACATGAACATGTAGAGTTAGTTTTGGATAATGATATTAGTTTTAGATTTCATGATGTTAGAAAGTTTGGAAAAATGTATCTTATTTCTAAGGAAAAAGTTAATTTAGTTAAGCCTTTATCTGACCTTGGTCTTGAATATGATTCTAATGCTCTTACTAAAGAATATTTATATAATAAAATTCACAGTAAGAGACTACCTATAAAAACGGTTCTTCTTGATCAGAGTATAATTTGTGGTATTGGAAATATTTATGATGATGAGATCCTTTTTATGAGTGGCATTAGTCCGACTAGACGTGCTTGTGATGTTAGTATTTCAGAATGTGATGAGATTATTAATAATTGTCGTGATGTTTTGGAAAGAGCTATTGAAGCGGGTGGTACTACAATAAAAAGTTTTACATCTAGTGAAGGTGTTCATGGACTTTTTCAACATGAATTACTTGTTCATGGTAAGGATAATGAAAAGTGTCCTAAATGTGGTGAGTTAATTGAAAAAACAAGAGTTGGTGGAAGAGGTACCTATTATTGTAATAATTGTCAAAAGTAAGATTTTCTTACTTTTTTTCATTTTATATAAACTTATTTTTTGAGAAAT
>OIYG01000840.1_pt1 | contig 26575 bp, 27 predicted proteins | sample 1587861 | NCBI WGS metagenome assembly OIYG01 (sample SAMN03283272) | human gut metagenome | biome: human-associated habitat; material: feces | host: Homo sapiens | place: Peru | collected 2012 | reverse complement strand
ATTCCTTTATGGTATGGTATGGTATGGTATGGTATGGTGTGGCGGGGCGGAGCAATTCTTATAAAAGTAAATACTTTTTATATACATAGGACATAAAGATGTGAAGATGTACTTAATACGAAAGGAGTATTTATTATGAAGATTTCAAGAGAACAACAAATGCGTGCGGCAGAAGAAATGTTCAAGCAGCTTGACCCAAAAGACGGAAAGACCAATCAAAAAATTGACGCTTCTATTTGGAATAAGTTTGTCCAAGAGGTTGTCGGAGAGGGAAAAGAAATTAAAACTTCTATTGATAAGGAACATGCTTTGCGTTCTATTCGCACATACCTGGCAAGACAGAATGCCGATGAAAATACTTTGAAAAAATGGAATGAAGGTATTAAGGGTATGGAAATTGAAAAACCTGATGCTGAAATTCGAGGTGATAAAGATTTAAGGGAACAGTTGGTCGGTATTCGTGATTCACATTCTGATTTTATTCCAAATGAGTCCGAATTAAGAAAGCCAAAACAACCTGTCCAACCGAAGCAACCAGCAAAGTTGACTGCTGCAGAAGCAAAAGCCGCAAGGGCTTACGGAAGTAATGTTGCAGATTATCTTGTCGGATATACGACAAATGCGGAAGCTGGCTTGACTCGAGAGGTTTTAACAAAGCAAGTAAATGACAAAAATGTAATGGAATTTTTGAAAGGATATGAAAATAACCGAGGAATGGGCAATTCGTTCTTTACTCAATTACACACGGAATACGGATTTGGCGATAAGGACTGGAATCAACAAGATGCAATGGTTAATGCCGCTAATAAAGCATTGTCATATATTAAAAAACATGGCGGTTCGTCAACTGACATAAAAGAAATATCTATAATTTTGAAAGATCATTCTTTCACTTTAGAAGAAGCCCGTAAAATGGATAGAATAGTGAGTCGATATTTGCCACAGAATGTTTAGTTTTGAAAAAGGACATTGTTTCATTATAAACAATGTCCTTTTTTTGTTGTTTTGTCAGGTTGCTATTTAACAGATTCTGAATAACAAGAAAATTAATTTACTCTTTTCAATCGCAAAAATTTTCTACGTTTTCAAAATGACGAATCACTTGGTAAGCTATCAAAATAGTCATTCTGAACAGCACGAGCAGTGTGCGTAACGAAGTGAAGGCACGATTAATGCGAGTGCGTAGATTCAGAATCCTTTTCATAATCAAAATAAAACAAAGTATCAAGTCCCTAAACCCTTGTAAAATCATGCCATGAAGAGACCCTGAAACTAGTTCAGGGTGACCGTTTTGTTTGTTTTTGCATAATAATTTTAATTGTTTGGATAGCAATCCAAACCTACATTGGTCTGAGTTGCTTTGGACTGTTTTTCTTTATAATCTTAATAATATTACAAAATATTAAGTTGAATTTGAAATGGCTGAAACCCTTGCTATAATTCTTTTATGGTATGGTATGGTATGGTGTGGCGGGGCGGAGCAATTCTTTTACCTTCTGATTTTTTATATAGGAGTAAGGGAAATCGATTTTGAATTACAGGTACAGGGAAAAGAAAGGAATTTAGTTATGTTAAGTTTTTCTACGGGTAAAGCTGTAGTTAGGGCAGGCGAGTCTTTGATTGGTAAATTAGCAAAGGGAAAAGGTCCTATTTATGCAAAGGATTTAGTTGGAGCAACCTTTGGTTCTGTTTCTCAGGGGTTGCGTGCAACAGGACTTGATACAAGTATTAAACACTTGAAAACAGGGAACAAAATTGTAACGGTTACGGATTTGAATCGTTCCGGTTTGGCAGGGCTTTTCCCTGGCGGAGTTATTGCTCCGAATGCGGGAAAATTGGACAAAGTTGTTATGAAATTCAACAAAAACGGTGATATTTTGCAAATGTCCGCAATCCAAAATTTTCAAAACGGTGCAATTACTTCAAGTACAATAAGAACTGCTGACGGTGTTGAGGCTTTGAAAGCCGCAGGGGTAAAATCTCCGACAAATTATGTTCAGGCTTTTGTTGATAAAATAAATAATTACAGGTATTTTAATAAAACAAGCGGTATGTACGGTACAACAGTTCCTGAGGCTCAAGAAGGAATAAATGTTTTAGCCCAAAAGACTTCCGCTGCTAAGGCTCAAAAACTTTATAAAACGGAAAATTTTACAACCCGTTCTGCTGCACCAAAAGAAAAAGCGTCTAAAAACGGATTTGATTCTGATGAATATTTGGCTAAGCAACAAAAAAGGGCGGATGAGGATTATTACAGACGTCAGTCAGAAATGATAGACGATTTCTCAAAACCGCAAAACGACCCATTGGGATATGACCCGTTTAAGCGTGACCCGCTTGACCCGTTGAGTTCCGACCCGTTTGGTAATCCGTATGATATCGACCCGTTTGGCGGTATGGGATTTTAATAAAAATAAGTTAAACCAATAAAAAACAGGTAGTCGGAAATTTCTGACCACCTGTTTTTCATTTATTTAAAATATTATTTTACAACAATATTTACCAATTTACCCGGAACAACGATTGTTTTCACAACTGTTTTTCCTTCGATTTGTGCTTGGATTTTCGGACTGTGCAAGGCTGCTTCCTTCATTTCGTCTTGGTTTAGTCCTTCCGTAACTTCAAGTCTGTCTTTAACTTTTCCGTTTACTTGAACAACCAAGGTTACCGAACTTGATTTAGCAAGGTTTTCATCCCATTTGCACCATTCTTGGTTGTGGATTGAACCTTCACCGCCCAAATCGTGCCATACTTCTTCAGTCAAGTGAACTGCAACAGGCGACATCAACTTCATCAATGACAAAATTGCAAAACTCAAAACGTTTTTATCTTCGTCATTTAATTCAGGTTTTTTAGCCTGCCAATCGTATATTGCGTTAGTCAATTCTCTATATTTAGAAATTACGGTATTAAATTGGAAATCGTTAGAGATATCGTTTGTAATACCTTTTATCGCAATATGAACCGTTCTGACTAAATCATCGTTAGATTTTTCTAACGGGAAGTTCAATTTGTAATCAAGTTTGATATTATCAGCGTTTGTTGCGGCTAATCTCCAAACTCTGTTCAAGAATTTGTAACAACCTTCAACGCCTGCGTCTGACCAGTCAAAATCTCTTGCCGGTGGTGAATCCGAAAGAATAAACAATCTTGCGGTGTCTGCTCCGTAGTTTTCAAAGATTTCATCAGGGTCAACCGTATTGCCCTTAGATTTTGACATTTTTGAACCGTCTTTTAATACCATACCTTGAGTTAGAAGGTTTTTGAACGGTTCGTCAAAGTCTAACAAGCCGCAATCACGCAATGCTTTTGTGAAAAATCTTGAATATAACAAGTGCAAAATTGCGTGTTCAATACCGCCGACATATTGGTCAACAGGTAACCAGTGGTTTACTTTGTCTTTGTTAAAGCATTCTTCTGAGTTTCTCGCATCGGAATATCTCAAATAGTACCAGCTTGAACATACAAAAGTGTCCATGGTATCTGTTTCACGAACCGCATGCCCGCCACAAACAGGGCAAACGGTATCTTTGAAAGTTTTTGAGGTTGTAATCGGTGATTTTCCGACAACCGTGAAGTCAACATCTTTCGGTAACAATACAGGAAGTTGGTCTTCCGGAACAGGTTGAATACCGCACTTGTCGCAGTAAACAATCGGAATCGGAGCACCCCAGTAACGTTGACGGGAGATTAACCAGTCACGAAGTCTGTATTGTGTCTTAAATTCACCAAAACCTTTATCTACAGCCCATTGTGTAATTGCTTTCTTCGCCTTGTTATTTTTTGTTCCGTTAAATTCGCCCGAATTTACCAAAACACCCGCTTCTGTGTAGGCTTCCGTCATTGTTGCCGCATCAAGATTTGTATTATCTTCCGGAGCGATAACAACTTTCATCGGTAAATTATATTTCTTCGCAAATGCGAAATCTCTTGTATCGTGGGTAGGAACAGCCATAACCGCACCCGTACCATATTCAACAAGAGCATAATCTGCAGTCCATAACGGGAATATTTCTCCGTTGAAAGGGTTTTTGCAGTGAGTTCCCAATGGAACACCTGTTTTTACTCTGTCTGTTGAAAGTCTTTCAATTTCAGACATTTTGCGAGCATTATTTCTGTACTCTTCAACGGAATCTTTATTTTCTGCAGTTGTAAGTTTTTCGATGTCTTTGTATTCAGGTGCAACAACAAGGTAAGTAATGCCGAATACGGTATCAGGTCTTGTTGTGTAAACGGGAACATACATTTCTTCGCCGTTTGGAGCATCAACTACAGGGAAATTAAAGATTGCACCTTTAGATTTGCCAATCCAGTTTGCCTGCATTGTTTTGACGTTGTCCCCCCAACCGGGAAGTTTGTCTAAGTCTTCTAACAACACTTCTGCGTAATCGGTAATTTTGATGAACCATTGTGATAAATATTTTTTCTCAACAATGCTGTCACATCTCCAACATTTGCCGTCAATTACCTGCTCATTTGCAAGAACTGTTCCGCATTCGTTACACCAGTTTACTGCGGCTTCTTTTTTATAAACAAGTCCTTTTTTGTATAATTGAAGGAACAACCATTGTGTCCATTTGTAGTATTCGGGTTTGCAGGTTGTAACTTCTCTGTCCCAATCGTAGGAAAGACCTAACATTTTTAATTGCTTGGTCATGTAGGCAATGTTTTCATCAGTCCATGTTTCAGGGTCTGCATTGTGTTTCATTGCAGCGTTTTCGGCAGGAAGTCCGAAGCTATCCCAACCGATTGGGTGTAAAACATTGTATCCGTTTGCTTTTTTAAATCTTGCAATAACATCTGTTATCGTGTAATTACGCACATGACCCATGTGCAATTTTCCTGACGGATACGGAAACATTGAAAGAGCATAATATTTAGGTTTGTCTGAATCATCAGGAGTTTTGAACACCTTGTTTTCATCCCAAATTTTTTGCCATTTCTTTTCTATTTCTTGTGGAAAGTAGCTTTCTTTCATATTTTCTTTACTCCATTTATCCTCAAAATCAGTATATCATAAATGGAAAAAATATGAAAAAGAAAAGACTTTTTAACTCAAAATATCTTCTAAAATTTCAGCATTTTTTGATGCGTTTTGAATTTGCTGTTTAGAAATTCTGTGCATATAAGTTCTTAGAGCAGCCCTAATAAGTTCGCTTCTTGAACAACTTTCTTTATCTGCCAAGCCGTCAACTTTTGTTAAAAATTCATCAGGCATGGTTACCAAAATCTTAGCCATATAACTAACCCTTTCCTTGTGAAAATTATAACACATTATATATCTTTTATCAAGTAAAATTATTCTGATGAACTCCCCTATGTTGGTAATTGTTAATGTCTATTCTTTCCATAGAATAAAATTGAAAGAAAGGAGTTTTAAATGGACGAAAATCAAAATTTTAGCGAAGAGAACAAGATTATTAAAGAAGAAAGAATGTTATGCAAAAAACATCCGGTGTTGAAGTGTCTTTTTTGCGGGCTAATGGTATTTTTAGGGGCATTTTGTGCATTTTATGTTGTTGCGGATTGGCATTTTAAAACAATGTTTCGTATGAGGCACCAACCGCCTTACGAAAGACAAATGGAAAAACTTGCGAAAAAAGAAATGAAAAATTTTGAAACGGTAATCAACAGGGAAGGTAAAAAATTACAGAAAAACGGGAATATTATTCATCTTCAAAATACGGGAAAAGAATATAGAATAATTATTGATTTGAGAGCGTTTGACAACAATGAAAACAATGTTCATATCAGCACAAGCGGAAATATTTTAACCATTGTCGGCAGAACCGTGAGAAAATCTAAAAATGATGAACAAATTTCGGAATTTCAACAAAATTACTTATTCGGAAGCAATGTTAAATTGTCAGATTTGACAAAAGAAACTTATGGAAATTACTACGTTATAAATATTCCGATTAAAAAAAGTGAAATCGAGGAAGAATAAACTTTTTTGCGGAAATTTTGAACAATTTTAAAATCGGCTTAAATTTTAAGTCGATTTTTCGTGTAGAAATTTTCATAATTTGCCATAAAAATAAAACCCTGATAAAATTGAAGTTATGAAAATTCTTGGAATAGACCCCGGAATGGCGATAGTCGGCTATTCAATTTTAGAGGCTGATAAAGATAATTTAAAATTGTTGCATTCCGGTTCGATACAAACGAAAAAAGGCGAAAGAGAGTCCGCAAGACTTTTGGAAATCTTCAACGATATGAATACTATTGTTGAAACCTACAAACCTGATGTTTGTGCAATAGAAAAACTTTTCTTTTTCAGAAACCAAACAACCGTTATGCCTGTTGCTCACGCAAGAGGGGTAATTTTGACGGTGTTGGAGAAATTTAAAGTCCCGATATATGAATATACTCCGATGGAAGTTAAACAAATTTTGACAGGTTACGGAAGAGCCGAGAAAAAAGAGGTTGAACAAATGGTTAAAATTGCCTTGGAAACCGACAAATTACCTAAGCTTGACGATACTGTGGATTCTATTGCCATTGCGATTTCTTATACAAGAAGTGTTGATTATATGAAGGATTTGCAAAAATTTGAGTTTTAAAATTAAAAATGCTAGAATGTATAAGAGATTATGGATAGATATGTGGTAAAAAATCTTATATTATTCAGTGCAATACTTGGGGTATTGCTCGGCTTTTTGGGTGTAATTCCGTTTATTGGGATTTGGATGCTTGTAATACTCGTTGTTTTGTCCGCTCCGCTTGTTATGGTTTATCTCATAATGGACAGCAAACTTGACCTTACCACAATTAAGGACAGTATTATTACCGGGGCGATAGTCGGGTTTAATGCAAGTATATTTTTCTCTGCCGCATATTCTTTGGTTGCCGCAATTATGTTTAAATTCTTCCATTTCTCAAGCAATCAAATTTTGACTTCTATAATTATAAATTCTCCAATGTGGTTATTGATATGTTTTATAATCTTTATTGGGATTTTTAATGCTACAACAAATGCTTTTTCAGGGTTTGCGACATATTATGTAATCAATTTTATTCGTGATATGTACGAAAAATCACACCCGAGAGATGAGCAAAACGATGATTTTACAATATAAAAAGGAAATATAAATGAGCGAATTTACATCAAAAATAAGAACAATAGAATGGATTGATACATATTCAAGAATGGTTGACCAAACAAAATTCCCTGAAAAGTTTGAATATATTAATATAACGACAGGGCAAGATATGTTTGATGCAATCAAAACAATGATAGTTCGTGGAGCTCCTGCTATCGGAATTGCAGGTGCTCACGGTGTTGTGCTTTTTGCACAGGAACTCGAAAAAGAAAATCTTTCTCGTGAGGGATTTGTTAAAAAATTGTTGGAAAAAGCGGATTATATGGCTCAAGCAAGACCTACCGCAGTTAATCTTATGTGGGCAATTAAAAAACAAAAAGAAATTATTGAAAATTCAACTTCCGATATAAAAACACTTATTGAAGAATTGAAAATTAATGGCAAAAAACTTGAAAATGAAGATATTGAAATTAATAAAAAAATCGGTGATTACGGAGCGGAAGTAGTGCCAAAAGGTGCAACAATTCTTACTCACTGTAATGCGGGAGCGTTGGCAACAGTCGGTTACGGAACGGCATTGGGCGTTGTTCGTTCGGCTTTTGCAAATGATAATACTGTTCAGGTTTTTGCAGATGAAACAAGACCAAGACAGCAAGGGGCTCGTATTACTACTCTTGAACTTACTATGGACGGAATCCCTACAACCTTGATTACGGACGGTATGTGTTCATATTTTATGAAAAAAGGAATGATTGATATGGTTTGTGTCGGGGCTGACAGAATTGCTGCAAACGGTGATGCTGCAAACAAAATCGGTACTTACACCGTTGCAATCGCTGCGAAGTATCATAATATCCCGTTCTATGTTGCGGCTCCGCTTTCAACCATTGACATATCAATAAAAACAGGTGATGATATAGTTATAGAAGAACGTTCTCATGAAGAAGTTACTCACATCAACGGAAAACCGATTTGTGCAGAAGGTGTGAACATTATTAATCCGGGATTTGATGTTACACCACATGAATTGATTACAGGTATTATTACCGAAAAAGGAATTTTAAGACCTGACTATGTTCAGTCAATAAAAGAAGCCTTTAAAAATTAAGAAGCGAGGGGAGAAATGAAAATTTCCGATAAACTTACATTTATAACGAAAATTTCAACAATATTAACCGTACTGACAATGTTTTCAGTGTTGACGGGCGGCTTGAGTGCCTTTGCTTCAAATATTTTTTGCAAGACTTCAAATTATGAAGGAGTGACAGGGTTTGCGACTGCTCCGAATGTCGATTTCGGACCTTACATGAAAAGAATGCAGGACAAAATCAAATCTTACTGGGCTCCGCCTGCAATGGATCTGAATGCTCAAATCGTTGTAAAATACAGAATTTTGAAAAACGGTTCGCTTGACAGTTACGGAATTTCCGCTTCTTCAGGCTCACAAGAACTTGACAATGCCGCAATTGAAGCCTTGAAAAAGGCCGCACCGTTTGAGCCGTTGCCTGAAGGTTTCAATAAAGAAAGTATTTTGGTTCAATTCACTTTTGATTACCAAAAACCGAACAATGTTGCTACTCAACAAGCTTCGCCTGAAAATAACCAAATTGCTCAAAATTCGGGCAGGCAAATTCAAACTTTGGCGATTTCACCGCTTGGGAATGCTCAGGCAAGTACTGTTGCAAGTAATCAAAATCAGGGTTACCAACAACCGCAACAGGTGGTAAGACAGAATGCTAATCAGCAATTTACGACTTTGCCAATGCAACCGACACAGTCAAGACCTGTAGTTGTTCAACCTGTTCAACAAAATAACTCTCAACAACCGTTGCTGTTACAACAACCGACTTCGACTAACGGTATCAGAATGCAAAATCCGCAAAAAACTTATAATCAGTCACAAAATTTGAATAATACTGTTCCTGTGCGAACTAATTCGCAAGCGGGTACAATCGCAGTTGGAACTCCACCTGCCGTCAGACAACAGGCGGATACCACAAATACTCAGGAAAGGGCGATTGCGTATTCTCAACCCGTAACAAAACAACCTGTGGTAAATAATTCTACACAACAGAATTTTCCCACAAATGTTCCTACCGTTATAGATAATCAACTTTATACAACGGCTCCCGCTTTGGCAGAACCTACCGTAAACCCGAGAAGAACGGTAGATATTGATACTTTCGCAGAGCCAGAGCAGTTACCGCTCACGATTCCGCTAACACATGAATCCGAGCAGATTTCAAAACCTGTTTTGCGAACTCAAACTCCTATGACTTCGCAAGAAATTAATAGAGTGGCTTTGCCTATAAAGTATGACCCTGAAATTGAGAAGGTTGTAGTTGATGAAGATGAATTACCGCCGATTGAAACTCCTACATTATCAACAGGGGTAAGCAAGGTGGCAATTCCGCAACGCAGACAAAAGGTTAAACAGCCCGTAATTGTTGCCGCTCCGCCTGTTCAGACCCCTGCTCCGACTTATATAACGGCACCGCCGAGAACGGTTTATACCCAACCTCAACCGCCTGTTGTTGCACCCGTTAAAGTTCCTGATTTGTCGGCTTATATGGCAAAAGTTCAACGAAGAATTACAAGAAAATGGCGTCCGCCGTTGTCGGACTATTCAACAAAAGTTGTTGTTAATTATATAATTAAGAAAAACGGTGACTTAGGTAAATATTCCATTACGGAATCTTCGGGAAATTCAAGAATGGATGTTTCTGCAACGGAAGCGTTGCAAAAAGCCGCTCCGTTCCCGCCATTGCCGAGCGGATATAACGAGGATACTTTAGAAGTTAAATTTACGTTTGACTATAATGTTTATAAAAACAAGTCCGAGAAAAAAGGAATTGAAGATTTAGAAGATGAAGATGATGAAGTTTAAAAGACTTCATTGGGGAATTGAGAAAGGGAATATGATGAAAAAAATAGTATTATCCGTAATTGCGTTGTCAATGTTGATGCTTGGTTCTCCTGCTTTTGCGGGAACTCACGGAACAAACGGTCAGGTAAGCGGAAGATCGGTAGGTGCTGCAGCATTATCATTATTAATTTGGCCTGGGCTTGGACAAGCGGTAAATGACCAAAGCTATAGCAAAAACGCAACTCACGCAATTTTAGGCCTAACAGGCATTTTCAGAATTTGGTCATGCTATGATGCTTTTGTTGACAGACAGGGCGGGGTTTGGCATAACAGAATTTAGTTTTCCGAGATGTAATTTTGTGTTTATAAACTGAAATTTAAGAGTTCAATCAAATTCGTTTCTAAGGCTTCGGCAATTTTTACGAGGGTTGAATATTTCGGGTCGATTGAGCCGCATTCTATTCGGCTGATTGTTCTGGTTGTTAAGCCTGTTTTTAGCGACAAATCTAATTGAGAAAGTTGTTTTTTGTTGCGTAAATATTTAATTTTATATTTAAGTGTCGGAATGGCTTTCTAACAGATTCTGAATAACAAGAAAATTTATTTGCTCATTACATTCGCAAAAATTTTCTAAGTTTTCAGAATGACAAAAGCCTTGCTAAGCTAAATCGTCACTCTGAACTGACTAGAAAATGAGTTGAGAAGAAATCGAAACGTAATTTTCTGTTCCTACTCGGTGATTCAGAGTCTGTTACGATAATGAACAGATAATGACAAATAGGTTAAAAGTCCTTTTTTTGTCAACGAATTACTTGACATATACAAGAATGACAAACCATTTAGTAGGCTCACCAAATAGTTAGTTCAGGGTGACCTTTTTGTTTTATTTTGGGGTTTTGCTATATTTTGTTTTTCCTTGGCAAAACTTGCCTAAAAGGTGCGATTTGTGCTATAGTTTAGTTGAGGGTAATTATTATGATAACTAAAAAATCTAGAGATGAAATCAAGAGAATGCGTCATGCAGGACATATTGTTGCTCTTGTTCACCAAAAAATGAAAGAGGTTGTTGAGCCTGGAATTTCTACAAAAGAATTAGACAGTATTGCAATGAAAATAATTAAGGAAAATCGTGCAATTCCTACATTTTTAGGGTATTCGGGTTTTCCGGCTTGTATTTGTACATCAATTAATGAACAAGTCGTTCACGGTATTCCGTCAGAAAAGGCGATTTTGAAAGAGGGCGATATTATTGCGATTGATGTCGGTGCAACTTATGGCGGTATGGTTGGCGATAGTGCTTGGTCATACAGAGTCGGAAAGGTTTCACCTGAAGTCGACAAATTGATGACAACAACGGAAGAGGCCTTGTATGCGGGCATTGAACAAATGAGAGCAGGTAATGTTCTTGATGATATTTCAAAAGCGGTTGAAGCGGTTGCAGTGCGTGGCGGATACGGAATTGTTCGTCAATACGGCGGTCACGGTGTCGGTCATGAAATGCACGAAGACCCGTTCTTGTTCAATTACAGTGTAGGTGACAATACTTTGATTAAACTCAATACCGCTATTGCGATTGAACCGATGTTGAATTTGGGTTGTGATGACGTTGTTGTTGCGGATGACGGTTGGACGGTAAGTACAAAAGACGGCAAGCCTTCCGCACACTTTGAACATACGGTTATTGCAACGGAAGACGGACCTCTTATTACAACCAAATTGATGGATTAGGAGAGTGGAATGAATTATTATATAGGACTTTCGCTTGCTTCAGGTTCTAATATGGATTCGGGTGTTGCGGTTATTGATGAGGAAAATAACATTATTCTCATTGATAAATTGTACAAAATGAATGATGTGAAATTCTTTTTTGAAAATTTTTCTTCGTTGAAAAATTCAAAAATCTGTGTTTCCGTACCGTCTGACAGGACTATGCTGGAAGGTAAATGGCGAATTTTGTCAAAACCTTATCAATTAGTTGCGACAAATAAAAATATTCCAAACCGTGATAATTGGACACAAAGACATTCTAACAGAGGATCGGAATATTTTGGAGAAGTTGCGGCTCGTGGAATTACGGTTAATCGTTTTGATATTTATATGACAAGACAGAGTTTGCACTTGAACTCTTGTTATAAAGACCGTTCACCTGCGGATTGCAAATTCCTGCAACAGGCATTAAAACTTGAGTGGGGATTTGATTCTTTGCCAGTAAATATGATGCCGATGTCACATCTTGAGGCGATTATCGGTGCAATTTTGGCAAAAGAACACGCACTAAATCCTTCTAAAACAAATGTTCTTTACAAATTCAGAGGGCTTGATGTTATTGATATCAAGGAAAATTTGAATATTTCAACAGAAGTTTATGAGTTTGAAAAAGAATTGGGTGTAATTTCTGAAGTCGGTTAGTTTGCAAGGGTGGTTATGAAGAAGAATTTTCTTGAAATTTTGAGCAATCCGCTGTTATTTTATACAGATAAAGACGGGCATGCGGTTTTTCGTAATTTTTGTTTGTTTGAAAAAACAGGTTGTTCTTATCATGCAAGTTTTTCTAAGGCAAATATCGGCAAGGTTTTGGAATACCGTTTCAAGTTGGATAAAACCTTTAAATGGGTTGCGTTCTTAACTCCCGTGATTTTGTATTTTATTTTTATTCATTATAATTTTTCGATTTGGGAATTATTACTGTTTGAATTTTTATGTCTTGGAATTATCTTTGGCGTAAGAATTTATTTGTCTTCAAAATATAGTGAAATTTTGATGAGAAATTTCGGAGCGTATGAACTTTGCGAATTTGAACCGCCAATCCCGAAACATAAGACTGATGAGTATGTTTCCCTGTTCAAGTCAAAAATTATCGCTTTGATTGTTGTTTTGTGCTTGTATTTTTTGCCTGCATTGTTTTTGCAATTTTCAATCAAGATGAGTTTAACCCCAAAACATTTGCATAGCAAAAGAGCCTTGACACTTTCTAATATTTACACTTCTCTTTATCCTAAGAACGAGAAAATTTATGATATGAGAGCATTTAGCAAATTTATGGAGAAGGATTACGAGGGTGCTCTTGAGGATTACAAATCAGTAATTGTTTTTTCGGGGCATAAATTTACACAAAAAGACAGCACAAGGTTTGCAAATTTGTTACTTTTGCAGAAGAAAATCGGAACTCCGAGAGAGGCTTTGAGTTTATTTGATGAATACTTAGCCAAAAAGAAACTTTCTATTTTGTATAAATCTCAGATGTTGTGGATAAAATCAATATTTAAAATTGAAAATAACATAACAGATAATATTATTCAGGATTACGAAGATTTGATTTCGTCACTTGATGATACGGATGTGAAAAATCAGTTCTATATTTCAAGTGATTTGGCGTATATTTTGTACTTGATGCAGGATTATTCACTTGCGGTAAATAATTATAATTCGTTAATCCAGTTTGTCGGGGATAACAGAAATCTTTTTGCAAAAGAGTTGAAATCCGCTTATGCCGAACGTGGTTGGGCAAGAAAAAACTTGGGTGATGAAATAGGTGCGGCTCAAGATTTTGCGGTGTCGGGAATTCCAATGGACGAAATCCCAAATTATGAACCTTCTTACGAACCGCAAAAATTCATGGTGGATAAATTTTAGTTTTTTATTAAGCGTGAAGTTTTGCAAAAAAGTTCACGAAACTGAAAATTTATGTTAAAATGTCAGGGGATAAAGTAGTCGGATAATCGCGCTTATTTTTATGAGTGAGGAAAGTCCGTGCATCTCAGAACAGACCGCCGGAGAAACTCCGGACGATGTGAGTCGGTGGAAAGTGCCACAGAAAAGATGACTGCCGATGGATTTTATATCACAGGCGATGGTGCAACGGTGAGTTAAGAGCTTCACCAGCGATATCGGAAGGTATCGGCTAGGTAAACCCCGGTCGGATGCAAGATTGAATCGAAGGTTATAAAGGTTGTTCGCCCACTTCGGAAAAATCGCTAGAGATTAGGAGTAATTCTAATACCAGATAGATGATTATCTAAAACAGAACACGGCTTACGGGCTGCTTTATTCTTTTTTTATTCAAGTAAGGAGATTGACTTGTGACAAAAACCGGATTATTTATTACTTTTGAAGGGGCTGACGGTTGCGGTAAAACAACTCAGCTGAATTTGCTGAAAACGTACTTGGAAAGTCAAGGTGAAGAGGTTTTAGTTACAAGAGAACCGGGTGGAAAAGGTTTAGGCGAGAAATTCCGAGAAATCTTGTTGAATTATGACGGTGTTGTGTCAGAAAGATGTGAATCTTTTTTGTTTTTGGCGGATAGGGCTCAAAATATTGATACAATCGTAAAACCTGCGGTAAATTCTGGTAAAATCGTCCTTTGTGACAGACATATTGACAGTTCGGTTGCTTATCAGGGATATGGCAGGGGGCTTGATATTGAGGAAATAAAACAGTTAAATACCCTTGCGACAGGTGGTTTGTTGCCTGATTTAACCCTTGTTTTTGATATTGATATCGAAACTTCAATGCAAAGAGTTGGCAAGGAAAAAGACCGAATGGAAAGTGCTGGAGATGCGTTTTTCAATAAGGTGAGAAACGGTTATCTTGAACTTGCAAAACAAGAACCTGAGCGAATTAAGGTAGTGAACGCTACGGAGTCGATTGAGCAAATTCATAAAAAAGTTATTGAAATTTTTGAAGGTTTACACCAGACTATTTAGGCAAGAATTGTAAAGCTTTTCTCAACATTACGCTTGTAAGATTTTGAATTTTTAGAGAACCTTTTTTAGCCATTTCCAAAACGGATTCAATGTGCTGACGGATAGCGTGAGTTTTTTCTTCAGGAAGAGGAAGAGCGATTCTTGAAGGTGTTCCGAGTTCGTAAAAATCGTTCAGTTTTGCGATTTTGCCTTTTTGCATTTCTCCTCTGATGTTGATTCCGTTGTCACTCACGACAAAAGTGCCTGTACCGTTTGACGGCATAATTGCGGTGTAGGCTCCGCAGTTACTTGTGTGCATAATATCACCGTTTTTGAAGTAAATTTTTTCACGGGTTGGAAAATCATCAAATGTGCCGTCAAACCATTTTTTGTGGAGTGATAAATTTTTGTCACCTGCATCAAGATTCAGGGTACATCTTGTGCGAGGGTGGTTTTGAGTTAGGGCATACTCTTGAGAATAATTGTTAGGAAAATTTATTTGTCTTAAAATTTGTTTGCTCATTTATTCACCTTTTCTTAATATTACTGCTTTCTAACAATAAAAACAGTCAAAAATTTTTTTTGCTATAAATTTTTCGATTATTTCCAAAAAATCCTCAAAATGCCTGTATTACAGGAAAAATGCGTTTTACAAAATGTAATATTTATGTGTCAGCCGATGCTGTGACCTACATTGGGCTTTAAAAATGGTGTTCAAAACCTTTTTCACTTACATCTTCACAAAAATAACACTACAGGCAATGAAACTCACCTGTAGTGTTTGTTTTCGGTTGTTCAAGATATCGGGTCATGCACTCCGATAACAACCGTTTCATATCCGACCGCTTTTTCGCATGCCCGCATAGTCACGGGATAACTCGGTCTTTAGGATACAAAAGCTTTATTCTTCTGTTTTTATTGTTAATTTTCTCGGTTCTTTAGTTTGCGGGTGTTCTTTCGGTATGGTAATTGTTAAAATTCCGTTTTTGTAATCCGCTGTTGCTTCTTCGGCTTTTACGGGCTGGTCAAAAGAGATTGTTCTTTGATACTGTCCGTAACGAAATTCTGAGGTGTAGTATCTTTTATGTTCGTTTTCTTCTCTTTTTTCCTCTTTTGTTTCGGCGGTAATTGTCATAAAATCATTGTCTAATTCTACTTCAATATCTTCTTTTTTCACACCGGGAAGTTGCACTTTAACCTTGTAATTTTCGTTGCATTGGGTAATTTCTATCGCAGGTCGCAGAATTGCGTTTTTTATTGCTTCTATCGGGTGCGGAAAATGGTGCGAAAACACCGTATCATTCAAAAAATTATCCAATTCTCTATGTATATTATCAAAATAAACTTCAGGTTCTTTTATCATAAGATTATTTTTCATCGGTTGCTCCTTTCTTTATCAGGATATGAAATTGTGAGTTTGATTTCATTACTCTTTCGGTTAATTTTTTGCCTGTGAAATATTAAACAAAATATCAATGGAAAATCTTTTTCTTTGACCGTATTTTTACAACAAAGGAGAAAGTTATGACTTGTAAATTATTGTTTTTTGACTACAGAAAATCTGAAGAAAAATTTTTTTCAAAAAATAATTTTGAAAATTATGATATAAAATTTTATCGCAACAGTTTGAATAAAGAAACCGTAAAAACCTTACCGCAGGAATTGCTTGACGAAACCACCATAGTAAGTGTTTTTATAACTTCGGAAATCGATAAAGACGTGATTTCAAAATTCAAAAATTTGAGGGTAATTTCGACACGGTCAACTGGTTTTGACCATATTTGCGTAAATTCATGCACAAACAGAAATATTACCCTAATAAATGTTGAAAATTACGGACAACTTCCTGTTTCGCAATTTACAATCGGGTTGATTATTATGCTCACTCGCAATATTTTGCCGTCTGTGGTGACAGTTCCCGACAATTCTTTTGCTGTGGAAAAGTTTATAGGTACTGATTTAAACAGTTTAACGCTCGGGATTATCGGAACTGGGGCTATCGGTTTGGCGGTGGCGGAATATGCAAAATATTTGGGCATGAAGGTTTTGGCGTATGATAAAAATCGCAATTCGGAACTTGAAAAAAATGAGTTTGTAAAATATGTTGAACTGGACGAATTGCTTACCCGTTCGGATATTGTTTCGCTCCATTTGCCTTATACTCAGGAAAATACAAAGATGTTTTCTTATACTCAATTTGATATGATGAAAAATAATTCGTATTTTATCAATGTTTCAAGGGGCGAATTGGTGGATAACAATGCGTTGTTGAAGGCTCTTGATAACGGGAAATTGAAGGGGGTCGGACTTGATGTTGTTTCTTGTACGGAAGCTTCGTCTGAGCGTGAAAAGGTTGAAAAATCTTCTATTTATTGTGTTAATAAATCAAAAATTGTCAAAAGACTTTTGCAACATTCGAATGTAATTATCACTCCTCACATTGCATACAATACGCAAGAAGCGATTGATTGTATTCTGAAAACAACTTTTGAGGGAATTTCCGATTATTTGTCGGGTGGGTTTAAACATCGTGTGGTGTAGATTATTTGAAGAAAAACGGTTTAATCGCTAAGGCTATCAAGATTAATCCGCCAGAAATTTCCAAAACTTTTGAAGAAAGATGTTTAATTCTGTTTCCGCTTACATAGCCGATTATTGACATAAAAAATGAGGCAAGACCGATTATGTAACACGCTAATAATAAACTCGTATCGGTTAATCTTATTGAAACTCCTGACACAAGTGCATCAATACTTGTTGCTATACCAAGCCCGATTAGGCAGCGGAAACCGATACAAGCGACTTCTTCTTTTTCCTGCTCAAAGGCTTCAAGTATAAATTTTGTGCCTAAGATGAAAAATATTCCGAAAACTATCCATTTGCTGAATGGAACTAAAAAATTATATAATTTATTTGTTCCAAGATAGCCGATAATCGGCATTAAACCTTGAAATAAACCCATTGTAAGTGCAAGACAAAATGAGTTTTTCCGCTTGTTTGTTTTAAAAATTAATCCTTGCGAAAAGGAAACTATAATACAATCAATTCCCAAGGCTATTGCCAAAAATATTAATTCAACTAAATTCAATCTCTACCTCAAACAAACGTTTCCAAGGAAACTCATATTTTACATTTATAGGAGTAATTATAACCTCTTCTAAAATTTTCTCAAAGGACTTCATCTTTTGCGGCATAAGTTTTTTGTCAGGGGTTTGCAATTTTTGGCGAACATTTGCCTGATATGCCCAGTCATCTAAAAATCTTGTTATTTGTACTTTTTCAAACGCATTTTTGTTGTATTTTTGGGCATAAAATTTCATTTTTGCACACAAAATTAAACTGCCCAAACTGTTTGCTGACGTGTTCCAACCCGAATATCCGAAGAAATTTTTATCTGTAATTTTATTTTTAAAAAGTTCTTTAATAAAATTATTATCCGCTCCGTTTGCAAATCGTACATCTGCAATCATGTATGGTCGATTTGGTATGGTAAAAGTTCTGTCAAACTCTTCTGTCGGCACTTTCATAACGATTTCGCCCTGATGATTTTTGAAATTGTTGACATATAAAATAATATCTGCCTCGTTTTCAGGTGTAATTGTGCAGTTTGCAAGTTCAAGTTGTCCTTTCACGGAGTTTTCTATGCTCACATCTTCGTAATTTGAAATGAGATTTTTGTGTTCGGGTTCTAAAAATATCGGACAAACCTTCATTTTTCCACCCGTAATTCTTGATAAAAGGCTCAGCGGAATTTCGTCAGCACCTGTTTTTGTGTAGCCGCCGAGAGCTTCAAGTTCTTTGGCTTCCATTACGTTTAGACCAAATTCGGCACAATCGTCTTTTGAAAACACTAAGGTGTCCAAAAGTCCTACCTTTTGCCAGTCAAGGTAAATTTTGTTTATCTCAAAATTGCGATTTCTTGTGTTCAGGTAATCTTCGAGGATTTCTTGCGGAATTTCCGAGTTGTTTTTTGTACCGTTTTTGTGGGAATTGTAGGAGTAGGCGAAGATTTTTTTGCCGTATTCCGCCCAGTAAAGTTTTTCTTCCTCGTTATAATTGTTGTTGGAAATTCGCATAATACTTGAAAATGCCAAAATTTTACATTTTTTTTCAAGCAAAATTTCTTTGAGGTGTGAAATCCTGTCTTTGATTTGTGAAAACGTTTCGGGACAACGGCGAGAAGGGATTAAACCGCCATAAGCAAGGGTGTCTAGCGATAAAATTATTCCGTCAAGATTGTTCAAATTTTGCAACCAGTTGAAAATATTTTCAAGGTTTGCAATTTTTGTCAAATCTCCCAAATCTTCACGAGCGGGCAATAGCAACTCAACGCTGTTGTCGATTTCCGCAATCAACTTTGGTAGCGTGTAACACACTGGTCTGTTATCAATAGGTACAAATGCAATTCTCATAGTTTTATTTTAGTCCGATTTTTTAATTTAGCAAAAAATTTACATATTTTATGATAAAATTTTGTTGTTATGACTGATAAATCACCTGAAAAAATACAAAATTTGTTTGATGAAATTTCTGAGTATTACGATAAGGTAAACAATTTTATTTCGCTTGGAACTCATTATTTTATTAAATTTTTGGCATTGAGAGCGTTAGAGATTCGTCCAAGAACGATGATTTTAGATATTTGTTGCGGAACGGGTGATTTTACTCAGCTTGTGCAAAAATTTTACCCGAGAGCGAGAATTATCGGTGTCGATTTTTCGAGAAATATGTTGAATTTGGCAAAAATTAAAAATCCGAAAGGGGTATTTTTGCAGGCAGATTGCACGGATTTACCGTTTAAGGAAAACGATTTTGATTTTGTGACGGTAGGTTTTGGTTTGAGAAATGTTCAAAATAGAGAGAAGGCTATTTCTGAGGTTTATCGGATTTTGAATGACGGCGGTAAGTTCTTGCACTTGGATTTTGGCAGGCATGACGGAGTGAGCAGATTTTTTGATGTGCTTGTGCCTGTTGTGGCAAAGTTTTTGAATTTGCAGACTGAACATTATAAATATTTAACGGAATCTAAAAATGAATTTCCCGAACCTGAGGAATTGATAAAAGAGTTTGAGAGGGCAGGTTTTGTGCTTGTAAAAAGAGTAGATTTCCTTTTTGGAGCAATTTCTGCACAGATTTTGCAAACAAAGAAAATGAGAAATGTGCTTTTGGAAAAGTAGGTTTAGCAGGACGAATAGTTTGGTCGGCTCATCAAATAGTCATGTTGAATTGACTAGAAAATAAGTTGAGAGGAACTTGAAACGTAATTTTCTGTTCTTACTCGGTGATTTAGAGTCTGTTTCTTTTGCTGATGTTGAACAATGCTATTTTACATGTCAGGCAATGCCATGACCTACATTTGGGCTGAGTAGCGTTACTCATTTTTGCTTTATAAACCCAAATATTACAAAATATTAAGTTGAATTTAAAATCGCTGAAACCCCTGCTATAATTCCCTTATGGTATGGTATGGTATGGTATGGTATGGTATGGTATGGTGTGGCGGGGCGGGGCAACTTTCTAATTTTGAATGTTTTAATATCCATGTAGGTGAAAATTTCAAAACAGAAAGGAAAAAGATAATGGAAGTAGCATCAGTAAATTTCGCAGGTAGTAGGACAAACTATGTAAACGAAGACAAAAAATCAAGTCGTGCAGGTCGAGCAATCGCATCAGCATGTCTTCCGGGGTTAGGTCAAATTTGTGACGGTAGAGTTGGAACCGGTGTTGCATATTTGGCGGGGACAGTTGCAGCGAATGTTGGGGCTGTAAAATTATACACAGGTCACAAAAAAGAATTTAACAAATATGTGGCTGACATTATTACAAAAGTAGGTAAAGATTGTAACCCTGAACAAATTGCGAAAATTATGAAAGCAAAAGCAGGTATGGCGGCAGCAAAAACTAAAGAAGAATTTTCTAAATTTGCGGCTGATTTGGTTACTGCAATGGGTAAAAAAACAAAACCTGAAGTTGGTAAGGCTCTTGCTGAAATGAAAGTTCCAAGCAAGGTAAAATTTGTAGGAGCAGGACTTTTAGGTTTGGCAACAATCGGTTTGTGGTTGTCGAATGTAATCAATGCAGGCAAAGCTCATAAAGAAGTCTAAGTAAATTTTAAAGAACGTAGGGTGGGAAAAGCAAAAGCGGTTCCCACCTTATATTTTTGTATATTCAGGTGCTAATTTGACATTGGGTATTGAAATTATATAATTTTTTTATGGCTGAGATTTTAAAAGTATTAAAAGGAACAAAGGATATTTTGCCACAGGACATCAATATGTGGCATTTGGTAGAACAAAAAGCGGATGAAGTTTTTTCAAAATACGGGTTCAAAGAAATTAGAACACCGATTATTGAAGTTACTGAATTATTTGCTCGAGGTGTGGGTGACACAACGGATATCGTGAACAAGGAAATGTACACGTTTGAAAAAAGTGACCGTTCAATCACGTTAAGACCTGAAAACACCGCAGGCGTTGTGCGAGCTTATATTGAGAACGGTATGAGTCGTTTGTCCGCTCCTGTTAAATTGTGGTACAAAGGACCAATGTTCCGTTATGAACGTCCGCAAGCGGGACGTCAAAGACAATTCCACCAAGTTGGGGTTGAAATGTTCGGTATTAAGCAGCCTTCTGCCGATGCGGAAGTTATTTTAATGGCAACAAACTTTTTGAAATCTCTTGGTTTGAACGATTTGGAAGTCGAAATAAATTCTCTCGGATGTCCAAAATGCCGTGATGAATTTAAGACTAAATTGAAAGAAGTTTTAAAACCTTATTTTGACGAACTTTGCGAGGACTGTCAAAAACGTTATGACAAAAACCCGCTTCGTTTGTTGGATTGCAAAGTTGAGTCTTGTAAGAAAATTTTTGAAAAACCTGAAGTTCAAGCGGTAATTAATTCCGATTTTATTTGTGATGAGTGTGCGGAGCATTATTCAACCGTGAAATCTTATCTTGATAAATTGGGTGTGAAATACGTTGAAAACAAACTTTTGGTTCGAGGTTTGGATTACTACAACCGCACGGTATTTGAGATAAAATCTAACAATTTGGGTTCTCAAAATGCTGTTTGTGGCGGTGGTCGCTATGACGGTTTGGTTGGGCAACTTGGTGGTGAGCCTACTCCTGCAATCGGGTTTGCTATGGGTATGGAAAGATTAATTTCACTTATCCCACACGTTGAGCCTGAAAAATTGGACGGCTACATAGTTTCCTCTTCTCCTACGGAAGCATTTTTGCTTGCCGAAGAATTGAGAAATCAAGGTTTGAATATTGAATTTGATTTGGCAGGTAAAAAGTTCAACAAACAAATTGAAAAAGCCTCAAAAGTTGCGAAATTTGCACTGATTTTGGGTGAAGATGAAATTGCGAACAACAAAGTTTCCGTTAAAAATCTTGCACAAGGTACTCAAATTTTAGTTGACCGTGCCGATTGTTTAAAGGCAATCAGAGGTTAATTCCCGTTTTGTGTGGCGTTTTTATAAACGTTTACGACACTTTGGTATAGTACAGGCACCTGTGTGACTTTATGGGTCAAATAATACGGGTTTGTGAAGGCTGAAAAAAACTCTGAGCCGACCGCAGTTCCGGTATTGGCAAGTATTCTCATAGGTTTGTTGCTGATTTCTTCTTTTGTGAAAGTCTTTTTAAACGGATTGCTGCTATCATACAGGTCATAAGTCACCGAGTCAATCAACGCAGGAATTTCAACACTATCAGTCCAGTTTCGCAGTGTTGAAGTCAGGTTGTTTTTGATAATTGCACTATCTATGAGGTTCATATTTATATAAAATTGTTCAAGAATAATTTTTGCTATTTTATTATAAAAGATTTTGTTTAAAATGTCTAATTTTGTTAAAATTTGAATAAAAGCGGTGTAGATATTCTCTATACCGCTTTTTTATAACAAATTTCTAAATTTTTAAATCCTACTCAATTTCGGCAATCGGGCAAAGTGATTTGTAGTATCTTGCGGCTTGGATATCAATTTGAGCAAATATCGCACCTTGGTCATTTTTTGCGTTTGCTAGGACTTCCGAAGTCGGAGACACAATCAGGGAGCAGCCGATAGCGTTTGCGTTTTCCCCGACTGATTTTGTTTGGTTTGAGGTTACCAAATAGGTTTGGTTGTCGTAGGCTCGAGTTCTGTTTAGGGCAATCCACATTCCTTGTGCGTATCTCAAACTTTCTTCCTCATTATAAATTTCATCGGGGATTGTCCACATTGAAGGTTGAACGATGATGTCAGCCCCTAAATTGGACAGTTTTTTGTACATCATCGGAAAACGCAAATCAAACCCAATCGCAAGTCCGATTTTGGCAAAATCTAACTCAACGGTCACAAAATCCTTGCCGGAAGTGAGTTTGTTGCTTTCTTTTTCTCCGATAAAGTCCAACAGGTGAATTTTTCTGTACTTGCTCGCAAGATTGCCGTTTCGGTCAAAAACGTAACTCGTATTGTAGAATTTGTCCCCGTCTTTTTCCCTAATTGAACCTGCAACAATGTTCGTATTATATTTTTTTGAAATTTCTTTGAAAAATTCAAGGGTTTCTTGCATTAGGGCTTCTGAGTCACAGTTACAAAAGTTTTCGGGCAAAACCACCAAATCAGGCTTTTTGTCAGAATATTTTTTTATAAAATGTTCGACTTTTTTGCGGTTTATTTCGGGCTTTTCCTGTGAAATATTTATTTGTATGTTTAAAATTCCGTTCATAATTACTTAAATTTTAACATGACAAAAACGTTTGATAAACAGATTTAATTTAATATTTTTTAATAAAAGGGCAATTTTTGAGGAGTGATATCATTTATATATATAAAGAGTATAAAAAGGAATTTCTGATGCCTGATAACGATACAACTGTGACAACCAATCAAAATTTCGGTAATTTTTACCCGAATGTTTTGAACAAACCTAAAAATGGGCAATTAGTTTATAATAAAGAGTTGAATACTTATATAAATTTTCAGATTGCACCGCAATCTCAATTCAAACTTCCGTTTACGCAAAAGCAAATCGGAGATTATTTGAAGGAAGGTTATGTTGCAAAACCTGATGCGTTGAGGGTTGATAATACTGCGATTAAGACTGCGGCTGAAATTGACAAAGCACATCGGGAATTTAAAATTCCGACAATTCCGACAAAATATCCGCTGAACTATGACATTACGAAGCATTTGTTTAACGGAAAGGTCGAGGATTTGAACAGATGTTTGGTTGGAACAAAACTCGAAGGTCAAGGACAACTTTTCCTTGATGCACAGAAAAAGTACGGGATTAACGCTGTATTTTTGATGAGTATTGCGAAAAAGGAATCGGGGTTTGGGGCGGCACCCGCTAAAGAGAAAAACGGTGGGGTTCATCGTTATAATATTGCGGGATTAACTACAGGAAGCAAGGTTCCGGGACACAGATTTCAGAACCCTTCAAGTTATGCGGCGTGCGTTGATTCGTTGTGCCAAAATCTTCAAAAACATTACATAAGCAAAAATCACACCACAATAAGTTCTATTCAAGCGATATATGCTCCGGGTAACAAAGAGTGGGCAATTATGATAAAGAATTATATGGGCGAATTATCAACAACAATTATGAAACCTTATCGTGCCGTGCCTGATGAGCCTAAAGGAAAGAAAACGGTTACTAAAAAATAGGTTAAATATTTTCTAATGCCGCAATTTTCATATCCTTGAAATCCGGAGTTTGCCCGAACCAAATTTCTTCTGCCGCAAGTGCTTGGTGAACTAACATATCAAGTCCGTTAATGGTTCTGTAGCCGTGTTTTTCGGCAAGTTTTAGCAGAATTGTTTTTCTTGGGTTGTAAATTACATCATAAACCAACGCATGTTTTGGAAGGGTAATGAGTTCGTTTTCTTCAACTGGTGTAAGGTCTGCCGCCCTGCCAAGCATACCGAGCGGGGTTGTGTTTACTAAAATGTCAATGTCCGACAAATCTCTCAAGCGCTCGATTTGAAAGGCATTAAATTCAATAATCGGGAATTTTTCCCTGAGATATTTCAGTAATTCCAAAGTGTTTGGAATGTTTCTTGTGTAAATTTTGATAGATTTTACCTGTTCTTGAGCAAGTGCGGTGATTGCGGCTCTTGCGGCACCGCCTGTTCCAAGTATTGCAACGGTTTTGCCCGCAAGTGTAATCTCTTGCGGAATTGCTCGGCGAAATCCCAAGACGTCCGTGTTGTACCCCTTCATTGTCTTGTCGGGGTTGATTACGACTGTGTTTATCGCCCCGATTAAGTCAGCGGAGCTGTCAAGTTCGTCCAAAAACAATACGACAGGAAGTTTTAGCGGTATTGTCACGTTAAAACCTGCAAAATTGTTGGTTTTGAGGTATTTTATCCTATCGACAAGTGCTTCGGGCGGAGTTTCCAAAAGTTCGTATGTGCAATTCAGGTTGAGGCTTTTAAATCCTGCTTCGTGAATGTATGTCGATAGCGAATGTCCCAACGGGTAACCGATTAGGCAGAATTTGTTTTGATTTTTGTCTTGTTGCAGTTGCGGAGTTTCGCTTGGTGCTTGAGGTTGAGATATTGCAGGCATTATTATTGAAGCATTTACCTGTGAGTTTGCTCCGAAGGCGAAATTTCCGCTAAAATTGCTTGCATAAGTGTTTTTTATCTGTTCTTCAACTTGTGGAAAAACTTGTGGAGAAACAGGTTCTGTTGGCTCTGTAGTTGGAACAACGGGCTGAGTCGGTTGCCAGAGTTGAGGTTGCGTGGTCGGTTCCGCAGTCTGAGTTGGAGTTGCAGGTTGTTGCGTGTAGTAAGAGGTTGTCCAACTGCTTTGAGCGTGTGCGGGTTCAACGGTTGGTTGATTGGTTGGAAGAGGTGTTTGGGTTGGCTGAATTTGTGTCGGTTGCTCGTTTGCCGGTTGATTTAATGCACTAAAACCGCTTGGTGGCGGTGTTTGAGTAGGCGAATTTTGGTCAGCTTCCGCTTCCATTTGTTTTTTTAGTTCCATTAATGTAATAGTCACGCCTTCTGCTTTCAGTTGCTTGTATTTGGCGAATAACTCTTCTTTGCTGACTGTCATTTCAATACCCTTTATAATTATCTCTTCTGCAAACTTATTATACAAAAACTTTGTGATTTTAACAAATTTTCTTGCGATTGAGGAAGGCGTTTTGGTTGTTTTAGGTCTGTTTTCTTCATAAATTTAACAATATTACAAAATATTAAGTTAAGTTTAAAATCGCTGAAACCCTTGTTATAATACCTTTATGGTATGGTATGGTATGGTGTGGCGGGGCGGAGCAATTCTATATAATTACCTGTTTTAATATAAGTGTAGGTTACTAGAATATAAAAAAGGAAGGTAAAAATGTCAATTATAGGAGTTTCTTCAAAGGGGTGTGCTGTTGGAAAAAGTGTTTGTGAGTATGTTACCAAGAAAGGGAAAAGCGTTCGCCGACAGCTGGCTTATTACACTGTTCCTGCAGATATAAGGGCTGGTATTGGACGAAAAATTAAACATCATAGTTTTTCTGGCGAAGAAATATATGATCGTGCAGATCGTTATGAGCATTTTCTTTTAAGAAATGGTAAAATCGTAAGTACCGTTGATAATATTAAAAAAAGTGTTTCAAAGATTAATGATTCCTTTAATAATTTGGATGTTGTTAAGTCAACCAAAAAAACTTGTAAAAAAATAGGTAATTTTATTGAGGAATGGTTCGGAGATGGTCCATCTGCTACAAATTAAAGAAAATTATTAAGTTATCAAGATATTATCAAATTAAGAAATTCCGGATTACGAGCCGGAATTTCTTTTTGCGAATTGTATTATGTTGACATAATTTTAAGTGTTATGCAATGCCGAGACCTACGTTTGGGCTTAGAAAATGTGTTTAATATTGAAATATAAAACACATTCTTACAAAGCGAACCAACGAACCTACGGTGAGGTGCTTCAAACAGATTCTGAATAACAAGAAAATTTATTTGCTCTTTTCAATCGCAAAAATTTT
>OIYG01000831.1_pt1 | contig 26767 bp, 22 predicted proteins | sample 1587861 | NCBI WGS metagenome assembly OIYG01 (sample SAMN03283272) | human gut metagenome | biome: human-associated habitat; material: feces | host: Homo sapiens | place: Peru | collected 2012 | reverse complement strand
ACCGTTATATGCACCGGATGCACCACAGGTGCCGGAGATCTATGCAAAGCGTTTAATCGAAATAACAATATCTTTGTTGCTCCTGCGGATTATATCGAAGTCAACAGCAGTCTGTTGTTTATTGTGAACCTGTTTTATCATTTGTCCAACGGATCGAGTGTTAAAGACAGCTTTGCCGGTGCAAACAGTATTGATAGTGAAACCCAACTGTATAATTTTTATTCTTGATATTTTTATTATAAGGATGGTAAATTCCGATTTACTTCAAGCGGCGGCGTGTCACTCACAGCCTCGAAATCATGAGCTGCCCCATCTAAACAAAGAAATGCCGCAATTCACCGGCTTTCTGTCAAAGACACGTTTCTCCAGCCGAAGCTCATTACGCATTCAAATATGCAACCTCACTTTTACAGCAAAAAAATCAAGACAGAGGGCGCGCCTCTGCCTTGATTTTTTATTTTGTCGGACTCGCATATCACTCTTTGATTTTGGGATACAGCTCCGCCCATTTCGAATATTTGTCACCGTAGTATTTCGTGAGCTTGCCGTCGGGCAAAACGTGAGTGTAGCCTGACTTGACGGCACTTCTTAACCGCTCATAGCCGTCCTCCGGCAGGCAGGCTCTTGCGCCCAACAGTGCGGCACCCAAAACGGCTCCGTGTTCATCCTCCGGAAGCAAAAGCTCAATGTCCAGAACAGATGCAATGATTTTCACCCATTCTTTATTTCTTGTGCCGCCGCCGCAGATTTTTGAAGTCTCGATATGTATTCCGAGATCCCGGATGATATCGAGATTTTGCTTTATCGCAAAAGCAACGCCCTCCAATACGGCAAGGGTCATCTCGTCTTTTGTCGTATTGAGCGACAGACCGAAAAATGCGCCGCGAATATTTGAGTCGTTTATCGGCGAGCGCTCGCCCATGAGATAGGGCAGGAACATGACCCGACTCTTGCCGATATATTCGGAGAAAGCTCCGTCATATGATGATTTCGTTATATTTTCGACCCACCATTTTTGGCAGCTTGCCGCGGACAAAATACAGGCGAGATAATGATATTCGCCCGTCGCGGAGCAAAATGTGTGTATCGCTCCGTTCGGCGCATAGTTGAACTCGTCGCTTGCAACGAAAATCGTGCCCGATGTGCCGAGTGAAATATTGCAGTCTCCGCTTTTAATTGTATCCGTTCCTACGGCGGACGCCGCATTGTCGCCCGCTCCGATAACTATTTTGACGTTTTCGTTCAGTCCCAGCTCGTCGGCAACGGATTTTTTGAGCGTTCCTACCGTCTGATAGCTCTCATACACCTTCGGCAGATTCTTTTCGTTTATGCCGAGCACGGACAGCATGGTCTCAGACCAGCAGCGGTTTTTCGTGTCAAAATACAGTGTGCCCGCCGCATCGGAGCAGTCGGTCGCAAACACTCCGCTGAGCCTGTATGCCACATAGTCCTTGGGGAGCATGATTTTTTCCGTCTTTTGAAAATTCTCAGGCTCGTTGTTTTTGAGCCAAAGCACTTTGGGGGCGGTGAAGCCGGAGAACGCGATGTTTCCCGTGTTTTGCTGGAGCGTCTCTTTGCCGATAACATTGTTGAGATATTCGGTTTCACGCGAGCTTCGGCTGTCATTCCACAAAATGGCGGGGCGGATCACATTGTCGTTTTCGTCGAGCACGACAAGGCCGTGCATCTGCCCCGAAAAGCCGACAGACGCAACGCTGTTTTTATCGATATCGGACACAAGCTCTTTTATTACGGATATGCTCCCGTCATACCAATCCTGCGGGTTTTGCTCGCTCCAGCCGTCTTTGGGATAATATACGGGATACTCTCTTTCCGCTGTTTTGACTATCGCGTTTTCGCTCAGCAGCATTCCCTTTACCGACGAGGTTCCTATATCGAGCCCTATGAAATAATCCATTTACCGCACCTCATTTAAACAGAATTCGATTTATTTCACCTTGAATTTTTTCCTGTCTGCCGGAGCAGGGCGTCTCGCAGGACTTTTTCTCGCAGGCAAGCTCGGACAGCTGCGAAAGCGTCGCTTCTCCGCTCCTGATTTTTTGACCTAATTCCGAGTTGAAAGAAGCATATTTTTTCTCGATAAATCCGTCAACCGTTTTGCTCTCTATGATTTCGGCGGCCTTTATTAAACCGAGGGCGAACGTGTCCATGCCGAGAATGTAGCCGTAGAACATATCCTCCGCGGTGTTGCTCGTCCTGCGGTTTTTGGCGTCAAAGTTAAATCCGCCCGTAAGTCCGCCGTTTTTGAGAACCTCATACATACACATCGTCGCGCTGTAAACATCAAACGGGAATTCATCGGTGTCCCAGCCCAAAAGGAGATCTCCCTGATTCGCGTCTATGGAGCCGAGCATACCGTTTATGGCGGAAATTCTTAATTCATGCTGGAAGGTGTGACCGGCGAGGGTCGCGTGATTGGCTTCAATATTCAGCTTGAAATCCTTATCAAGTCCGTACTGCCTCAAAAAGCCTATCGCCGTCGCCGCGTCGAAATCGTACTGATGCGTCATTGGCTCCTTCGGCTTGGGTTCGATATAGAAATCGCCCTCAAAGCCGATGCTTCTGCCGTACTCCACGGCCATGCGCATAAGAGACGCTATGTTTTCCTGCTCAAATTTAACATCGGTGTTCAGCAGAGTCTCGTAGCCCTCTCTTCCGCCCCAGAACACATAGCCCCTGCCGCCGAGCTTGACGGTAATATCGAGCGCTTTTTTTATTTGCGCAGCGGCAAAGCAATAGACATTGACATCGTTGGTACTGCCTGCGCCGTTCATAAATCTCGGATTGCCGAACATATTCGCAGTTCCCCAAAGGCACTTTATGTCCGTGCCGTTCATCTTTTCAAGGATATAATCCGAAATTTCATCAAGGCGCGCGTTTGTAACATTTATGTCTTTATCCTCGGGGACTAAATCGACATCGTGGAAGCAGAAATATTTGATTCCGAGCTTTTGCATGAACTCAAAGCCCGCGTCCACCTTTGCCCTTGCGTGCTCCATAGTGCCGGGAGCTGCTCCGAACGACTTATCCGCCGTGCCGACGCCGAACATATCCGCGCCGCTCGCACCCAAGTTATGCCACCACGCCATGGCAAACGGCAGATGCTCGCTCATTTTTTTGCCGAGTATCACTCTGTCGGGGTCATAAAATTTAAACGCGAGCGGGTTTGAGCTTTGCTCTCCCTCATAATTTACTTTCTTTACAAAATCAAAATATTCCATAATATCAGTCTGCCTTTCTCATATATTCTTAATTAATCAAACAGTGACCTCGAGCTTGCGGCGCATCGCGTCCTCACTGTCCTGACCGACATAGAATGTATATTTATCCTCTAAATACCATTCTCCGCTCTTTTCGTCATAGAATTTAAGGTCGTCTTTGTAAACGGTTACGGTCTCCTCGACCTCCTCTCCTGCCGGGACATTGATTTTCCTGAATCCCTTGAGAAGCTTTACGGGATGATCCCCGTCCGCTCCCGCATAAACCTGAACGACCGTCTTTCCGTCGAAGCTGCCGATATTTTTGATTTTCAGCGATACAGCTACGCTGTCGCCGCTGTTTTCAATATGTACGTCGGAATATTCAAACTCGGTATAGGACAGACCGAAGCCGAACGGGAACGCGGGCTTTTTGCCCTCCTTGTCGAGCAGCGTATAGCCGTGATAGTAGCCGTAATCGATAACCCTGGTTTTATCTCCGGGGAACAGGAACTTCGGATAATCGTTCTCGTCCTCGGCAATTATAAACGGCAAATGACCGCTCGGAACCGCCTTGCCCGTCAGGATATCCGCAAGCGCGTTTCCGCCCTCCATTCCGCTGTAAAAAGAATGAAGTATCGCTGATGCCTCGTTCTTCCACTCCTCAATAATATAGGCGCTTCCGCCGACAATATCGACTATCGTATTCTCGCAGTTTGCGCAGATACGGTGAATGAGCGCCACCTCATCCGATGGGATACGCAGCGAATATCTGTCGCCGCCGTGCACTTTTTCCGCCGCATCGTCATTGCTTGAGAAGTTTGCAAGATTCTCGCCCTCTTGCTTATAGTCGCTGCCCACGCAAATCAAAACGCAGGAGCAGTCTTTTATTTCATCCAGCCTTGAAGATATATCGAGGCTCTCACAAAGCACGACATTTTCTTTTCCGAACGCATTGCAAAGGCCCTCATACGGCGTTACGGTATACGGACTCGCAACGCTGCTCGAGCCGTGGTCGCCGACATTGATTTTGTTGGCATACCGCCCGACAACGGCGATTTTTTTGATATTTTTAAGCGGAAGTATGCCGTTGTTTTTCAGCAAAACCGTGCCCTCGCACGCAACCTTTTTTGCAAGCATCGCATGGGCTTTGCACGCGATAACATCTTTGGATTGACGCTTGATTTTGGGTGTTATCTTTATTAAGCCCGCCAAGACGTTCCGAACCGCCGTGTCGATATCCCGCTGCGATATTTTTCCGCTCTTTAAATATATCGGCAGCGCGGAATAAAGTATTTTCATCGGCATCTCCACATCCATGCCGGCTTTTATTGCCTTTTCTCCGTTTCTCAACGCAAAGAGAAAATCGGTAATTGCAAAGCCCTCAAAATGCCACCGGCCGCGCAGAATATCCGTGAGCAAATACCTGCTCTCGCAGCAGTGCTCGCCTCTCAAAAGATTATATGCGCCCATGATAGACATGGCACCCGCGTCAATGCACTTCTTGAAATGAGGGAAATACACCTCCTGCAAGGTCTTTTCATCCGCATGAACATCTACCGAAAATCTGATATTTTCAATGCTGTTGCAAGCAAAGTGTTTCGGGCAGGCAATAACGCCGTTATCCTGCACAGCCCGCGTCAACGCGGCGCCCATTTTTCCGAGCAAAAACGGATCCTCGCCGTATGTTTCCTGCGCTCTGCCCCAACGGGGATTGCGCAGAAGGTTAATGCATATGCCGGCAAAATAGTTGGCGTCTCCGGCTATAGCCTCTTTTGCTATAGCGGTGCCGACCTCGTATTCAAGCTCGTCGTTGAACGTAGCTCCCCTTGCCATGGAGACGGGGAAACAGGTGCTGTTGCCCATAACAACGCCGCGGGGTCCGTCCGAAAAAGCTATCGCCGGAATTCCAAGGCGCTTAACTCCGCCCGCAAGGCAGGGACGGTGATTGTACTTTTTGCCCTTGGTTATCAAATCATAGCAGTTTCGCTGAGCAAACTGCCTGCCCGAAAGCATTTTCAGCTTTTCTCTGAGAGTCAATTCGCTGCACAGCTGCCGACAGACCTCCTTCAGCGTTTCGCTCGTCGGAGATTTTTGATATAAGCTTACCGCTTCGTTGTAATTCATAATTAACGCTCCTTTTCAGACATATTTTTGTTTTATTCCATGTCCATTATACAAGATACATCTTGATAATAACAGAAATATGTTTTATAATAGTGGAAATATATTTGTGCGGTGGTTGATTCATGGTTATTTACGAAGGGCACAGAAGCGTAAAAGGCGAGTATCTTTATAATCAGGTAGACAAAAATCTGAACTTTCAAAAGCACACACACTGCAACTATGAAATAGTGTTTTGTCTGGGCGGCTGCCTTGTGTGCGAGGTGGGCAACACAAAATACGAATTGCACAACGGCGAGGGAATGCTCATACTGCCGGGGTATATTCATTCTTACTCCACGCCCGAGGAGAGCGAGGATTATCTCTGCGTTTTTTCAACCGACCTTGTTTCCCTGTTTTACGAGAAAACAAAGATGAAGTCGTTTTCAAACACGCGGTTTTCATTCGACGGCAGAGACGACATTGATATTTTGACGGACGAAAGCAGAAGTATTTTTGCAAAGCAGGCTGTTCTTTACAGACTTTGCGCCGCCGTGTTTGAACAGAGCGAGATAGAAAAAATCGATGAATCCTATTTCGCACTCACCAACTCCCTCTCAATGTATATTCAAAACAATTTCACCAAAAAGCTGAAGCTTCAGGACATAGCAAAGGAATTCGGCTACGATTACAGCTACCTGTCCTCTTTCTTCAACAGGAATTTCGACATGGATTTCGCCTCGTTCGTCAACAAATACCGCATACAATTCGCCTGCGAGCTGCTGAAAAACTCCGACGAGGACGTGACACAAATAGCAATGAAATGCGGATTTTCAACCATCAGAAACTTTAACCGCGTTTTCAAAAATGAAACGGGACAGACACCCAAAGATTACCGCAGTGCGAACAGCTCAAATTACGGCTCGGATTCAAAACGGCGGAAAGCGGATTGAAGCGAAAGAGTTTTCCTTTTATTAACAATGCTGTTTCAAATTGAGCGGGATTGATGTATAATTGTTTTACAAGCCTTTTGGCAGGAGGTGAAATAAGTGAATTCCAACAAACACATGATAATTGCCAACGGGCGCATAATCACCGATGATATCGTTGATTTGAAGTATAACGGCATAACTCAAAAATATGATATAACTTTTAAGAATCAAAAGACATATTCATATAATCCCGAAAAAGTTCATTGGCTTAAAGATCCTACTGTTTCAGATCCGCTGAATTACCATATATCGCATAACGAAAATGAGCTTTGGGGCATACGCGCCATCTATATCTTTACGGATATTGACAGGCGCTATTGGCATATCTGCTTTGAAAACGGCTCCTCTCGCGATTACAGGGAGGATGAGCTGCAAATCGACAAGTCTGTTCTTGAAGACAGCGCCGCAAAAAATGTTTTCGAATATTTGAAAAGGTCGGCGGAGCTCTGCAATTTAAAAACAGAAACCGGCGACAAGCTTTTGCCAATGCAATATGCCGGAATTAATTTTATCGATGAAAACTCCGCATTGGCCGATTATCTTTGTCCGTCTCTTTATTCCGCCGAGCCATTGCGGTCTACACATCTCATCTTTCCTTTTGGATGCAACGCAAGTCAATTTAAAGCCGTAAAAACCGCTTTAGAGAACAAACTCAGCGTTATTGAAGGACCTCCCGGAACCGGAAAAACTCAGACGATTTTGAATATTATCTCTAACATTCTCATCGCGGGCAAAACCGTACAGGTAGTGTCCAACAACAATTCGGCAATACAGAATATCTATGAGAAGTTTTCCGAATACGGGCTTGAATTTATCATTGCCTCACTCGGTAAGTCATCAAACAAAGCCAAATTTCTGACATCACAAACAGACTCATACCCAAACTTCAGCGGATGGTTTTGTGCCGAGGCGGAAAGCCCGGAGTTCATTAAAAAAATAAGCAGTATCAACAAACAGCTTGAAATTGCTTTTGCGTTACAGTCCGACCTCGCCGAAGCAAAACAAGAGCTAAACCAAATCATCCTTGAACAGCGGCACTTTGAACAATATATAACCGAAACCGAGCTTCCCGACCGCTCAAAGATAATCATGCGCAGAACAGTCAGCTCTTCCGATATCCTCAAGCTGTGGGAAAAATGTCAGCGATACGCAGACAGAGGAAAAAACATCCCCCTGTTTTTCAAGCTGAAAAGCAGATTCGGATACGGTATGTGCAGGTGGGATTTTTATAAAAATAAGCCCGAGCATATAATTTCGGCGCTCCATGCTCTTTTTTACAGCGCCAGGGAAGAAGAACTGAAAACAAAAATCAGCACCATGGAGAGCTCTTTAAAAGATATAAACGCACAGCAGCTTCTTGATGATATGCGCACAAAATCAATGCAGTATCTTAAGCATCGCCTGTTCATTAAATATTCAAGAAACAAAGGTCGCCCGATTTTCACCGGAGAGGATTTGTGGAAAAAGCCGCGGGAATTTCAGGCTGAATATCCGGTAATACTCAGCACTACATTTTCGTCTCGGAGCAGTTTATACAATAAATCAAAATTTGATTATGCGATAATGGACGAAGCATCACAGGTTGACATTCCCACGGGTGCTTTAGCTCTTTCGAACTCCGGTCATGCAGTAATAGTCGGCGACTCCAAACAGTTGCCGAATGTCCTGACTGATGACGACCGAAAAATTGCCGATACAATGTTTCATTCTTTTGATCTTCCGGAGAGCTATAACTTTGCAAACAACAGTTTCCTTTCTTCGCTGTGCAAAGTTATTCCGACTGTTCCGAGAACGCTTCTTCGCGAACATTACAGATGTCATCCGAAAATAATAAATTTCTGCAATCAGAAATTCTATAACGGCAATCTTATAATTATGACTAATGATTGCGGCGAATCGGATGTCCTTTCCGTGATAAGGACTTCGATCGGCAACCATTCGAGAGGACACATGAACCGTCGTCAGATTGATGTACTTATCGCGGAAGCATTGCCGAAAATCAAATCCGATCCTGACGCTATCGGAATCGTTGCTCCGTATAATGAGCAGGTCAACGCGATTAAAGAACAGCTTTCGAATGACTGCATTACAGTCGCTACGGTTCATAAATTTCAAGGACGCGAAAAAGATTCAATAATAATGACAACTGTCGACAACAGAATATCGGACTTTACCGACGACCCGTATCTGCTCAATGTTGCAGTATCAAGAGCAAAGAAACAGCTTGTGCTGATAACCTCCGGCAATGAACAGGCGGATGGGAAAAATATATCTGATCTTATTGACTATATCGAATACCAAAACTGCTCCGTCACCGACAGCACATTATATTCGGTCTTCGATTATCTCTATAGCCAATATACTCGGGTAAGACATAACTATCTAAGCAAGCACAAAATAATTTCATCATACGATTCCGAAAATCTCATGTATGCGCTAATAACAGAAGTTTTAAACGAAAGCGGGAGAAGTGATCTCGATATCGTTTGCCATCAGCCGTTAAATATGCTCATAAGGAATCCGTATCTGATGAATGACGATGAGTGTCGGTATGCAATGAACAGCTCGACTCACCTTGATTTTCTGATATTCAACAAAATTTCAAAGAAAGCCTTTCTCGCAGTAGAGGTTGACGGATATTCATTCCACAAAGCAGGCACAAAACAAGCCGAGCGGGACAAAATGAAAAATAGAATTCTTGAAAAGTACGGAATCCCTTATCTCAGATTTGCAACAAACGGCAGCGGCGAAAAAGAAATATTGAGGCAAAAAATAGACAGCCTTTCATAAGTTTCTTTGCATATATCTCTGTTCTTTAAAATCCCTCCATGTGCTAAATAAGTGCAGCCGGCGGCTACCGATTCGGATAGCCACCGGCTTTGAAACCGTTTCGTTTCTTGCAAAGAAGGCGGACGAATATTTTTCGGAGGCATTAACCCATACTGTTCTTATCAAAAAAGTTTAAACGGCGCAGCAGAATTATCTGCCGCGCCGTTTTCTTTAAGCAGCCGCCTTCGGTGACTGTATTTAACTATGTTTACTTTTTCAGAATGAATTCGCCATTGGTGCCGCCGAGATATTCGCCGTTTTTCAGAACTGCTTTGCCGTTGATATAGACGCTGTGGATGCCGCCGGGGGCTGCGTCGGGGCGGGATTCGTCAACGCTGAGCTTTGCGGGGTCGACAATGCTGATATCGGCCTTGTATCCCTCCCTGAGGTAGCCGCGCTCCTTGATGCCGTAGCGGTCAGCGGTTGCGCCCGTCATTTTGCGAACTATCTTCTCGGGGGCGATATTCCAGCGCCTGCCGAGCAGGAAGAACTGCGGAAAAGTCTGGAATGTCGCAATATTCTGTCTCCCCTTTTCCTCGACCCATGCGTCGGTCATGAACACCGACATGTCGTCCTCCATGAGTGTACGCACGATCGTGTCATTGTAATATTTATCAAGATAGATCCTGCCCGTGCGGTCGGAGAGCTCAACGAGCTTCAGATACATATCCAGCGGCTTTACGCCCTCCTCTTCGGCGATCTGAATGACCGTTTTGCCCTCGTATTCGGGGTGCTCATCATTGATATACGCGACGGTCATATCCTCCCAGTCGATGCCGAGCACCTTGCGGTACATAAGAATGGTGAGGCTGAGCTTGAAGCGGTTCAGCGGTGAATTCGCCTGCTCCTTGGTGAGCTTTGCATACCACTCGGGGAACACGACGGTGATGACCGACGCGCCGTAATGAAATGCGTAATTATCATGTGCAATGGGCTTGCCCTGAGCTTTGAGGGTGTGGAAAACATTCAACATCTTGTCGAGCTTTTTCCACGATTTCTTACCCGTGAAGATAAGGTGGCTGTACTCCGTGCGAACGCCCGTCTGCTCCATAATATCAACTATCTCGTCGAGGGCTATTTCGAGGTGGGATTTCTTGGTGATGAGCGGATACTCTGCGCTGACCGCCGAGCAAGCTCTAGCATGAACGGTAAGAATTCCGTCGTATTTCGCAATCTCCTTGGCGAAGGCATAAAGCTCCTCCTTGGTCGCGTATCTGTTAGGCTCATACATGAAGCCCATCGAGCCGCCGAATGCGCCGTCCTCCATTGCCTGATGAACGTGTTCGATCTCATTTTTGAGCTGCTCCGGAGTGAGCGGCGTCGAGTCGTAGCCGCAGATACCCGCGCGGACCGAGCCGTGACCGACGAGCGGCACGATATTGACATGGAGTCTGCCCGTGAGCTTCTCGCGGAAAGAAGCGAGGCTGCCGGTGAATTCCGACTCAAAGAGTCCGCCGCCGAGCTTGTCTCTGTAGGGCGTATTTTCGTCCGTCCCGAACGGCGAAAAGCTGCAATTGCCGGTTATCTGGGTGGTGATGCCCTGTCTGATGAACGGGCTGAAGAATTTCTCGCTGTCCGCCCTGTCGCAGAAGAAATCGTTGTGTGAATGGGCGTCAATGAAGCCGGGGCAAACATAAAGACCGGTTGCGTCGACCGTCTCGTCCGCCGCTTCGTCGCACTTGCCGACCTTGAGAATTTTGTTGTCCTCAATAAGGACGTCGCCGACAAACGGAGCATTGCCGCTGCCGTCGAATACAGTGCCGTTTTTGAATAAAGTTTTCATATTTTTGCCCCTTTCCTTGATCTGTATAAATATTATACAATGGCCGCTGAGGAAAAATCAACAAAAATCCGAGCAGCCGAGGCAAATTTCATTCTATTTCGTACAGTTGAAATACTAAACGAGTTTTTCTTGAAAAAAGCTTGAAAATCGCAAAAATTTTCACAAACTCGTGAACCGATTTTGTTGCCTGTTGCATTTCTGTCAGAGCAGTCTGAAGAATACCCGGTGACTTTTTCTTCAGGTGTTACAGCCCGTGTATGATCAGTGTTCTAAGATAATGCTCCTTTTTTATTCTGTTCTTTTGCACACTGAGTTTTGGAAAGAATACTGTTGAAACGATTGCAGATTTTTCAATCGTTCTGTCTCCAGGTCTTCAACCACAAAACTCCCGTCGGAATTCAATACCCAAATCGGCCCATGCAAAAATTCATTAATTTTTATACATTTATTCAACCATCATATTCTATCCGGATAAGCGGTTACTGTTTTGCAGGTGGTTCTTTTATTGTCTTTGAGCTTATACTATGGGCTCGACCCACTTTCCAAAAAGCCTTCCAACAAGAGCTCTTATTGTATCGTAAGTGCGGATACAAACATCAATTAAACTGCCGTAGTCCCTGCTTGTCGCCTTGACATCGGACTTCCACTCGTTCGGAGATGAGAGAATCAGATGAAGCGGGAGCTTCATTTCGAGGTCGTCCCATTCGCAGAATTTCTCAATCCCGAAATCGCATATATCGCGATAGAGCCTCATCCTCTCGGGAAACAGGCCGAAGAACTCAAACTCGCCCTTGCGCACGGAGCTTTTCCAAACCCTCCAGCTTATTTCGCTCCGCCTTACGTGCTCGTTGGCAACCTCGTCATGGGCGGTATTCCTCTTCGCATTCTCCCAGAGCTCGTCGCATTCCTTGACTTCTTTTCTCGAAAAATGCAGTGTTTTATCAACACTGTTGAAACATCTGACGTGCCCTTTTTTCGCGTTTTCGCTCGTCTTGTTTATGAATTCGACAATCTCCTTACCCGCCGCGCCGTAATAAAAATCGCAAAATTCACGCATGGCTTTATCGTAGTCGCAGTAAGGATCGGACAGCAGAGAAGCGATGAGATATGACCTCAAATCACCGAACTCCGCATCACATTTTTCGAGATAATAATTGCCCTCGACGTAGACTCCCTTGACATTGTTTTCGCAAAGAATCTGCATATTTCTCTGCAAAACTCCGAAATCGGGGAATATGCAGACAGTATACTTATAGTTATTGGCGTAATCCCACACATAAACGCGGTCGCATATTTTACCCCAACCGTAAAGATCGCTCATGAATTTTGTGTTTCGCTCGCAGTCGGGATCGTCAAATGTATGCGTAAAGCAGCACTCTATGCTGCAAAGCCTCACTATAACATTATCAAGGGGCTTTACGTTCTTCGGAGGCTTTCTCGTGTACTGATATGCAAACGTATCTATCGCAACATTATCGTAGTCCATAAGGGCTACCTGCTCGGCTATGCGGTTTACAAATGAAATCATCGTGCCCGCGTGCGACTCGTTTTCTTCGTCAAGCCTCTTGCAGTTTTCGCATTGGCAGTAATCCTGATTATCCGCCTGCGTAAGCGAAATTATCTGAAGCGCGGCTTCGGGGTCGTGCCTGTTTTTAAGCAGGTCGAGAACCTCGTCAAGCACGATATGATAAACATACTCATTGGTAAGGCAGAGCTGAGTCGGAATGCGCTTACCGTCTCTTAATGCAAAATACTCGGGATGAGAGTCGAAGTATTTATCTTTAGAACAGAATCCGGCGGTTAGAGTATGGGCAAACGAATTTATATAATTAACCGTACCGCCGAGATCCTCGGAAATTCTGTTATATACTCCGCCACTAAGCCCGTTTGACAGGGAATAGATATGTGAATCGCACCACGACAGTCTCCAGTCCGTCTCGGTATACTCGAAGAACGGAGTATATTCAATATCAACATCATTCGGGATATTCAAAGCATCTCCGCCGTTCGCCAATTTATCGCCCGCGACAAAGCAACGGTATCCTCCGAACTCCTTGAGAAGCCTGCAAACTCCGTAAATGTTTCCCCTGTTTCCCGCTCCGACAACGGCGATTCCGCCGTCATAGCTCTTTATAACATATCCGCCGTCGGCAAACGAGGATACATCATAATCAAAGCGTCGGGTCTTTCCTACCGCGATTTCAAATCCCTTTTTCCCCTCGGAATCTGTAATTATCGGATATTCGATATTTGTAGATTCCCTGACGGTATCACGCAGAAATTCCGCCGCCGCTCTCTCGAGGGAATTTGCATTTTTGCTTATTACAATACGAATATTCAAGACTCGCTCATCTCCCGAAACAGCTCCGACACCTATCGTTAGGACGGAAGCCGCGATAATAACGGACAATATTACGGATATCACTTTTTTAAACATACGTCAAATCCCTCCTAAGAAAATATTTCCATTACGATGTTATTATACAATAACCGGAAATAAAAAACAATAATTCTTATCGCCGCCTTATTTTTTTGTATACTATCACAAATCAAGCACTTATTTTTCATCAAAATAGCCATACAAGCCTGCCTTCTAATCCCAAATACAGACAGATGCCTCACAAAAAAGCACGTATATTGCACTTTTCGACAACAGCCGAAAAGAAAACGCTTGTCTCTGTCAATTCAAAGATACGGGATTCTCAACAGGAAAAGCGTTTGACTTTTAATATAATCTGATATATAATCGGTATATACCGTAAATAAAAGGAGGGCGCAGTCATGCCGAGACCCCCGCGGTGCCGCAGAATTTGCGTCTTGCCGCAAGTTGATGCCTTTTCCCCCGACGGCCGCGCGGACACAGAGCCTGTCTTGTTGGCACTCGACGAATACGAGGTCATACGGCTTGTGGATTTAGAGAAGCTGACCCATGAGCAATGCGCCGCACAGATGGACATCTCCCGCTCCACCGTGCAGGAAATATACGAGAGCGCAAGGCAAAAAATCGCTGCGTGCCTTGTCTACGGAAAGCCGCTTCGCATAACAGGCGGATGCTACCGCATCTGCGCGGGGCGTGAGCATTCGCGCTGCGGGCGCTGCACACGCTCAAACGAAAGAGACACAAGCAAAACCGACAACGACTATAAAGGAGAACCTATCATGAAAATCGCAGTTACCTATGAAAACGGTCAAGTTTTTCAGCACTTCGGCCATACGGAACAGTTCAAGCTCTATGATGTTGAGGACGGAAAAATCGTCCGCGAGGCTGTTGTCGGCACAAACGGCAGCGGTCACGGCGCGCTGGCGGGCTTTTTGACACTCAACGGCGTTGACACTCTTATCTGCGGCGGCATTGGCGGCGGCGCTCAAACGGCGCTTGCAGAGGCGGGCATAAAGCTCTACGGCGGCGTCAGCGGAGACGCGGATGCGGCGGTGAACGCGCTGCTTCTCGGCAAGCTCGGCTACAATCCCAACGTCCGCTGCAGCCATCACGACCACTCCCACGAAGGCGAGGGGCATACCTGCGGCGACCGCGGCTGCGGCAAGCACGACTGCCACTGATATGGAAAATATATTAAATAAGCTCCCGTTTTGGGCATCTCTGACGGAGCAGGAAAAAGAAATCCTTCGCAAAAGCGCTGTTATTCGGCGCTACGAAAAGGGCTCGTTTATTCACAGCAGCGACCGCGACTGCCTCGGTATGCTGTTCATACTCTCCGGCGAGATACGCACCTATATCCTCTCCGACGAGGGGCGGGAGATCACGCTGTTTCGCCTATACCCAAATGACCTGTGCGTGCTGTCGGCGTCCTGCGTCATCAGTCAAATTTCGTTTGACACGCAGATGACCGCCCGTCAAGACACGGAGGTTTTGATCATTCCGCCAAATATTACTGCTCTGCTCAAGGAGCAAAATATATCCGTGCGCTGTTTTCTCTATGAGCAGGCGACGGAGCGCTTCTCCGAGGTCATGTGGGCAATGCAGCAGATTCTGTTCAAGGGGCTCGACCAGCGTTTGGCGGCGTTTTTGGTTGAGGAATGCGAGCGTACAAATTCCAATACCGTTCGCATGACGCACGAGCAGATAGCCCGGAATATCAGCTCGGCGCGCGAGGCCGTTGCACGGATGCTCAAGCAGTTCACTCAGGACGGACTCGTGGAGCTGAAGCGCGGGGAGATTATCATAAAAGATACGGACGGGCTGAAGCGGCTGCGATAACACTCCGTTTTTAATCTAAAATAAATATCAGCTTAAAATCCGGCGTTTCAAAAAAATGTCGGATTTTTTTGAAAATGTGACCGTGTTACAGTACGGCGCGGCAATTTGGGCTATAATACAGACAACAACCGACGAAAGAGGTGGCAAAAATGAAAATTAAGCTCAATCCCGACAAGGAAGTTGTGGACACCGTCCGCGAGGGGCTCAAGCGAACCGGCGGATATTGCCCCTGCCGACGAGAACGGACAGAGGCGACAAAATGTATGTGTCAGGAGTTCAAGGATCAGATTGCCGACCCTAACTTTGAGGGCTTCTGCCACTGTATGCTCTACTACAAGTCCCTGCGGGACTGAAGCGGACAGCCGCGATGTGAAAAAAATCAAGATTAAAGAAAGGAGCCTTTATCATGGCCGAACTTAAAATTACTGCCGAAAACTTTGAAAATGAGGTGCTTCATTCCGAAAAGCCCGTCTTGCTGGATTTCTATGCCGACTGGTGCGGTCCGTGCAAAATGCTCGCACCCGTGCTGCATGAGCTTGCCGAGGAAAAAGCCGATTCGCTCAAGGTCGGCAAGATAAATGTTGACGAGCAGACGGAGCTTGCCATGCGCTTCGGTGTATCGAGCATCCCGATGCTGGCGGTCATCAAGGACGGAAAAATCGTTTCAAAATCGGTCGGCTACCGCCCGAAGGCGGACATAGCCGCAATGATAGACGGCATAAAATAAAGACGGAACCTGCGGGCGGCGCTTCAGTCGCCCGCATTTTATATTTAAACAGGAGCGTTTATATTGCTCTGCAGCACCCGTTGCCGAAAGTATATTCTTCGAGAGAAGCTTTTAAAGCATTTATTTCGCCCGAATCGCCTATAAAGCCTCACTCTGAGGATTATTTTCGGCGTTTTTGTTGATATATTTTCGGCTATATGATAGAATACATCAGCACGATAATTTTTTAAGGGTGATAAAACATGAACAAAGTACCATTGCGTGAAAAGTTAGGTTACGGCGTAGGTGCAATAGGCCTTGACTTAAGCTACGGAATGTTCTATTCCTACCTCTCGCTTTACCTGACCAACGGTCTTGGAATCAAGCCGCTTTTCCTGCTCATCCTGGCGCCGCTCGCCAGACTTTGGGACGGCGTCAACGACCCGATGATGGGCATGATAGTTGACAAGACCAATACCAAAATGGGCAAGTACCGCCCGTGGATACTGACGGGAGCCCTGCTCAACGCAATAGTGCTCTGTCTGCTTTTCAACAATCCCGGCTTTGCGCTCAACTCCGTCGGCCTCTATATCTATGTCGCCGTGCTCTATGTATTCTGGGGCATGACCAACACCCTCGCCGACATTCCGTTCTGGTCGATGATACCGTCGTTTGCAAGCGAGGAGAAGGACAGAAACCTCGTCTCGACTATCGCAAGAACCTTCTCCGGCCTCGGCCAGGGTATAATCGTTATATTCACCGCATACGCAGTCGCTTTCTTTGGCGGCGCGACCGGCAGCAAGCTCGACAAAATGGACTCCGCCTGCCTGACCGCCGGTTTCGGCAAGTGGTCTATGGTGACAGCTGCGGCTCTCGTATTCTTTGCATTAATCTGCGTTCTCTCGACCAAGGAGCGCAGAGTTGTCGTCAACAACGATAAATTCTCGTTCAAGCAGGCAATAAGCGTTATAAAGCAGAACGATCAGCTGCTCGTATTCATGCTCTTTGCCATGATATCGAACGCCGGCTTCTATATGACCTCGGGCATCAGCAGCTACTATTTCACCTGCGTTGCGGGCGACCTCAAGCTTCAGTCCACCTTTAATATGTTCGGCACTGTGGGCTCGGTGCTCTCGCTCCTCGTCATCCCCATCTGCTCCAAGTTTATGTCGAACCGCTCCACCTACCGCCTCTCGCTCATCATGGCGGCGGCAGGCTACACCGGCATGGCGATAGTCGGATATCTCTTAGGCGCAAACGTCTATGCGCTCGGTGCGTTCTACTTCATCACGAGCGTCGGTACGGGCAGTATGTTCGTCAACCAGACCGTCATGCTCGCGGACGTTGTCGATTACGGCGAGTACAAGCTCGGCAAGCGCAACCAGGCTCTGACCTTCTCGATGAAGGGCTTCCTGCAGAAGATGGCTTACACCATGCAGTCGATAATCATGTATGCCGCATTCAGCATAACCGGCTACAACGGCGAAGCGGCTGTACAGACCGCAGCGGCGAACAGTGCGATATCGTTCCTGATGTTCATCGTCCCGCCCGTCATGATAGTCGTCTCGCTTATCGTCTTCCTCAAGAAGTACAAAATCCACGGCGAGTTCAAGACCGAAGTGCTCAAGGCAGTCGGCGGAGAGAAATAATAATAAGCGGAGGTTCAGTGCTGCTGTTGCCTCCGCATTTTTTAACTTAGTATTTGTGAGGTAGCGGTATGGGAATTATAAAAAATGAGATACCGATATTAGAGTTTGATTCGGAGCAGACAGCGGTCATAAGTCCTGTTCATGAAAATCTAAACCTCAATCTTCCGAAGAAATGTGTATTCGCATTTCTCGGCAATTACATAGACGAGTATGCAAACAGCTCCGACACCAAACAAGTATCGACTTTTATCAGCGCAACAAAGAACTATCCTATTTATATAACAAAATACAAAGGCGAGGAAATCGTTCTCTGTCAGGCGCCTGTCGGTGCTGCCGCCGCCGCACAAATACTTGACTGGCTAATCGGTTACGGAGTTTGTGAAATTATTTCTGCGGGCAGCTGCGGTGCACTTGAACATTTCGAGGAAAGTACATTCCTTGTTCCGAGCAAAGCATTGCGTGACGAGGGAACATCGTATCATTACGCTCCTCCTTCACGCTTTATGGAAATCAACGAAAGAGCAAAAAAGACCATTGAAAAAACAATACTTGAGCACAACATGAAATATCAAGAGGTTATTACATGGTCTACTGACGGCTTTTTCCGCGAGACAAAAGAAAAAGTCGAATATCGCAAAAGCGAAGGCTGTTCTGTTGTGGAAATGGAATGCTCGGCGCTTTCGGCGTGTGCAGCTTTCAGAAAAGCAACATGGGGAATGATACTGTATACGGCAGACAGTCTTGCCGATGTTGATAAATACGATGAGCGGCATTGGGGCGGCAACGCATATGAATATGCGCTTACCCTGTGTCTGGACGCGGTATTAGCCATATAACTTTAAAGCGGGGTGCGGCAACGAAAAGACGCGGCACCCCGCTTTTATTTACGGACGATACCCGAAAACATTTATCTGAGCCGTTTGCCAAAAGCTTTATCTGATGTTATAATGAATTAAGACAACAAAAAGCAAATGCTCGGGAGGCGCAAATGGATAAGAAATTATTGATTTTCGGAACAGCTTTTATTATCCTCGGTGTTTTAGCGCTGATGTTTTCCGGTCTTTCTTATGCCGTGCTTCACGGCACAAACGACGCGCCCCTCGACTTTTATCACCTATGGAACGTCATGCTGAAAATCTCGGCGCCCATAGGCGCAATTCTCTGCGCTGCGGGCGTGATTCTGCTGATAATTCGGGCGAAGTCGTAATCTTTTTTCGCGCTCTGCGTCTGACTTCATCGACCGTCGCAACAGCGAGTTGCTTGTTATTCCGACGGCTTTAAATTATAATAACCCCGAGGTGATGATTTTATGGATACAAAGGATATTATTCTTAAACTCAGAACAGGCAAGAGTATGTCTCAGGACGAGCTTGCGGAAAAAGTATTTGTTACCCGCCAGGCGGTTTCTCGCTGGGAAACCGGCGAAACTACGCCCAACACAGAGACATTGAAGCTGCTGTCAAAGCTGTTTGACGTTTCTATCAACACGCTTCTCGGCTCGCCGAGACAGCTTATTTGCCAGTGCTGCGGTATGCCTCTTGACGACGCCGATATCAGCAGGGAAACAGACGGCTTTTTCAACGAGGAATACTGCAAATGGTGCTATGCCGACGGGGAATATATGTATCACAACATGGATGACTTGATAGAGGTTTGCGTGCAGAATATGACAAACGAGAACTTCTCGGCCGAGCAGGCGCGCGAATACATGGCGGATATGTTGCCCAAGCTCAACTATTGGAAACGGTACGAATATCTCGGCGGCGCGGAAAAATTCGAGGAATACAAGCAAAAGCTTATCGATGAAATAAACGGCTTAAATATCGACGGGCTGCCGAAGGTTGAAAAGCTCAACGCTCTTGTCGGCAAGTTCATCAACCTCGAATACCGACTGCCGAACGGGACGGCCGTAAAATTTCTTGACGACAACGCCACATATCTCGGCAACGAGCTGGAATGCGAATACGGCGGCTTGCGCCGCTTCGGAATCGCCGCAAGCATGGATTTTTTACTGATTTGCACCTACGAAGAAAACGGCAAAAATCCGGAGCTGATCGTCTACAAAAAAAGATAAGTGAAATTTTAAACGGGGCGCGGCAAAAGCTGCCGCACCCCGTCTTATTATCGGCCGCCCGCCGTAAACTCAGCAGAAAACGCAATACGTGTTTTGAAGCCTTATCCGCCATGAGTTTTTGCATTGAATTCGCGTTTGCGGTCTGATATAATGAAAATGATAAGGAGTGCGATTCAAGGCGCAGCGTGGCAGTATTACCAACAGCTTTTCGACTCTTACAATTTTGTGACAACTTTCATCCGATTTTTCGGTGAATGGGGTGCTCATTTTTGATATTCTTGTATTGCGGAAAGGAAGTCCGCGAAAAAAATCAAAGGAGCATTTGTCATGAAAAACAGAAAGAACATTATCGCAACCGTATTCGCCCTTGTCCTTGCCGCAAGCATCATCGCCGCATCGGCGGCTACCGCTTCGGCAAACAGCAGAAAGAACACCCCGACCGAGACGCTGCCCGAAATCGTCTCCGTCAACTCGCCCGACGACTGCGGCGTTCCGTCCATAGGGAGCTTCGTTAAAGACATGAACTCTCTCACGGAGAAAGAGCGAGAGGCTCTGCTCGGTGACCTCGCCGAGATAGCAAAGCTCGAAAAGCAGATCGATGAAATCTACGCCCGTATGACCGACAAGAACGCAGAAAAGCTCTACAAGGAAATCTCCGCAATCGACGACAAGATAACAGCGGTTCTCGAGAGAAACTCCAAGCTCTGGGAGCGCGTCAACGACGAGTATGACGAGCAGATCGCCGCAAACGAGACGGACATGACCTTCGAGCTCAACGAGGCTGACCTCAACGACGCCCGCGAGGACGAATATGCCTACGAGAAGTTTGTCAGAAATCTTGACACCATAACCGAGGACGAGAGAGCCGCTCTTATCGCCGACCTTGCCAAGGTCGCGGAGCTCAACGAGAAAATCGACGCTATCTATGCCCGCATGACCGACAAAAACGCCGACAAGCTCTATGAGGAAATCGACGCTGTGGAAGCCGAGATTACAGAGGTTCTCGAGAGAAACTCCAAGCTTTGGGATCGCGTCAGCGACGAGTACGACGTGAGAGTTGCAGCGAACGAAGCAGACATGGCCTTTTAAGCCGAGTGAACATAACGCCCTGCGAAAAGGCACAGCAGACAAGCCATGAACACAGAGCCGTGTCCGAGCGGCACGGCTCTGCAGCTACTACGGAGGCGCTATGAAACAACTCATCTATATTGCAGAGGATGAAAAAAACATAAGAGAGACGCTTCAGCGATTTCTCGAAAATGACGGATATGAAGTGTGCGCGTTTGAAACGGGAGACGCGCTTTTAGGTGCGTTTTTCAAAAGACGCGCCGACCTTGTCATTTTGGACATAATGATGCCCGGCACGGACGGACTGACCTGCTGCCACCTCATCCGCGAAAAGGACAAGGTGCCGATTATTCTTCTCACGGCAAAGGACACCGAATACGACTATGTCAACGGAATATTGCAGGGCGGAGACGACTATTTGACAAAGCCGTTTCGCCCGACTATGCTTTTGATGCGCGTCAAGTCGCTGCTTCGCCGCGTGGAGATGGAGCGCGGCGGCGACCCGATGGACAAGGATATTTCAGTCGGTGACCTGCGTTTTTCTGGCGACGAAAAGCAGCTCTTCTGCAAGGGAAAGCCCCTCGCCCTCTCCCCCAACGAGATGAAGATGCTTCTGTTTTTGATGCGCGGCGAGGGCAAGGCCTTTTCGCGCGACGAGCTGCTGAATCATATTTGGGGCTACAACGACGAGGTCGAGACGCGAGTGACCGATGAGACTCTGCGCCGAATCCGCAGCAAGCTCTCTTCGGCGGGCAGCAACGTGCTCATTGAAACCGTCTGGGGCTACGGCTACCGACTGCGCTCAAAGGAGGGCGGAGCATGAAGCATATAAGAAGAAAAATCACGCTCGCCGTGCTCGGCACCATGCTGCTCGTCTTTGCGGCGCTGTTTGCTACCGTCAACATTTTTATCCCGAGATATCTGACGGCGGAGGCGCAAAAGGCGATACTCTCGGAGGATGAGCACGAAGCCCCCGTCCCGTTCTCCGATATTAAAAATGAGGATGACGAACAGGAGCATTTTTTGACTCCGAGTGTCAGATATCTTGAAATCGAGGGCGAGCTTTTTGAGCCCGAATACCTGTCGAAATCGGAGCAGCGGCTCTGGGAATACTGCCGCAGAGAGAAGCCGTCCGTCGGTGAATTTCACACCTTCAAAAACGGCGGCAGCCGCTTCGTTTTTCGTATGACGCAGGTTGAAGCCGACGGCGATGACGACGCGTATTCCTATATTCTCTATGTGGATATCGGCGCCGTAATGCAGTATGCCTCTTACCTGAACGCCGCTTTTTTCGCGGTGCTGGCTGTTTTGACCGTATTGGTCTGCCTATTCGGCTGGAAGCTCGGCGGCTATGTTGAGAGGGCGCACGAATCGCAGAAATGGTTTTTCCAAAATGTATCACACGAGCTGAAAACGCCGATGATGGCGGTTCAGGGCTGTGCAGAGGGCATAAACACCGGTGTTTTAGAGCCTGTCGAAGCGTCAAGGGTCATTCTCGAGGAAAACGAGCAGATGTCAAATTTGATAGAGGAACTGCTCGCGCTCTCGCGGCTCGAGGCGGGACAGTTTAAATCGGACTTTCACTCGACGGATGTGCGCGAGCTTCTGTACGACTGCCTGCGCGGCACGGAGCACCTCGCGCAGCAGAGAAATCTGCGTATCACACCGATATTTGACGACGACCCCGTAACGGTCAGCTGCGATGAAATTCATCTGCGCCGCGCTTTTACGAATATAATCACCAATGCGCTGCGCTATGCAAAAGAAGAGATAATAATTGAGTGCAGGCAGGAAAAAGGCAAAGCCGTTATCCGCATCCGAGACGACGGCGAGGGCATCGCGCCCGAGCTTCTGCCGCATATTTTTGACCGCTTTTTCAGCACGAGAAAGGGCGGAGCGGGAGTCGGTCTCGCCCTGACAAAGGAGATAGTCAGCCTTCACAGGGGAACGGTGCGCGCGTCAAACGACGGCGGAGCGGTGTTTGAAATTATCCTGCCGATAGGATGAGCTTTTTTACGCAACGGACTAAACGGCAAAGCCGAAGTATTTACTTGAAGATAAAAATGTGGTATAACTGTAATCGTAGGCCGACTCGGAATCCATCATAAAGGAGCTTGCGATATGTCCCAGGTAACAAAGCGCGCGTTGGAGCAATCCTTAAAAAATCTTCTTTTAAAAAAGCCGCTGACCAAAATTACGGTGAGTGACATCGCAGACGACTGCGGAATCAACCGCATGACCTTTTACTATCACTTCAAGGATATCTACGACCTTGTTGAGTGGTCGTGCCTCGAGGACGCCAAGCGGGCGTTGGACGAGAAAAAGACCTATGACACGTGGCAGCAGGGATTGCTGCAGATTTTCGAGGCAGTTCAGCAGAACAAGCCGTTCATTCTGAATGTTTACCGCTGCGTACACAGAGAGCAGGTTGAAAAATATCTCCAGCCGCTGGTGGACGAGCTTTTAATCGGCGTCATAGAAGAGAAAGCGAGCGGCATGACGGTTCGGGATGAGGACAAGCAGTTTATCGCCCAGGCCTACGGCTATATGTTTATCGGGCTCATGCTCGACTGGATCAAGGATAATATGCGCGAGGACCCGCGGCAAATCGTCGACAGGCTGAGCAGGCTCATCAAAGGTTCTCTGTCCGCGGCTCTCTCCAGATTCAAGCTTTGATTTTATCATTTCGCCGCATTTGATAAAAATTTTTACAATACCGTGCCCCGTGATAAGACTTTTATCACGGGGTTTTTTCTGTTTATTGTAAAATAGTTTCGGCGGGGTATACTGTAATCACAAAGAAAAACAGGAGGTTTCCACTATGTATTACTCTGCAGGAACTTATGAATCATTCGCTCATCCCGAAAAGCCGAAGGATGTCGATAAGAAATCGGCTTACATCATCGGCACCGGACTTGCAGGTCTGACGGCTGCCTTCTATCTGGTTCGTGACGGACAGATGAAGGGCGAGCACATTCATCTGCTTGAAAAGCTCGAGCTTGCCGGCGGCAGCTGCGACGGTTACAGGGATGTCACAAAGGGCTTCTTCATGAGAGGCGGCCGTGAAATGGACAACCACTTTGAGGTAATGTGGGATACATTCCGCGACGTGCCGTCCATCGAGACTCCCGGCGTCTCGGTGCTCGACGAGTACTATTGGCTCAACAAGCACGACCCGAACTATTCTCTCTGCCGCGCCACTGTGAATCGCGGCGAGGACGCTCACACCGACAAAAAGTTTGAGCTCGACAAGGATTCAGCCATGGCGCTCTCGAAGCTGTTTCTGACACCCGAAAAGGATCTTGAGGACAAAAAGATTTCCGACGTTTTGCCGGACTCTTTCTGGTCCACCAACTTCTGGCTCTATTGGCAGACGATGTTCGCATTCCAGCGCTGGTCAAGCGCATTGGAGATGAAGCGCTACCTCTGCCGCTATGTCCATCACATCGACGGACTGCCCGATTTCAGCGCTCTGCGTTTCACAAAGTATAATCAGTATGAGAGCATGATTTTGCCGCTTGTAAAATATCTCGAGGCTCACGGCGTGCGCATTGAGTACGGCATGGACGTCAAGAACGTTATCATCGAAAATGAGGGCGACAAAAAGGTTGCAAAGAAAATAGTTTATGTCAAGGACGGCAGGGAGCAATCCATAGACCTCGTTGAGGATGACCTTGTGTTCATCACCAACGGCTGCTGCACCGACACCTCTTGCTACGGCGATCAGACCCATGCGCCCGACCTGTCCGAGGTCAAGAACGGCTGCGGCGAATCGTGGGATATGTGGAAGGCCATCGCCGCGCAGGCAAAGAACGGCGAATACGGAGATCCCGACAACTTCTGCAGCGACGTTGAAGCCACCAACTGGATGAGCGCAACAGTCGCCACCTCGGACGAAAAAATCATCAAATATATCATGAACGTCTGCAAGCGCGATCCCCGCGCCGGCAAGGTAACTACGGGCGGCATAGTGACCGTCAAGGACAGCACCGACAACTGGTATCTCTCCTGGACAATAAACCGCCAGCCCCAGTTCAAGTCTCAGGACAGGAACACGGTTCTTGTATGGCTCTACTCCCTCAACACAAACAAAGAGGGCAACTATGTCAAGAAAGCCATGCGTGACTGCACGGGCGAGGAGGTCTGCCGCGAGTGGCTGTATCATATCGGCGTGCCGACCGAGGAAATAGACGCCCTGGCGCATGATTCCTGCAACACAACCACTTGCTTCATGCCCTATATCAACGCCTTCTTCCAGCCGAGAAAGGAATCCGACCGGCCGAAGGTCGTGCCGGACGGCGCCGTGAACTTCGCCTTCCTGGGTCAGTTCGCCGAAACGCCCCGGGACACCATCTTCACCACCGAGTACTCCATGCGGACCGGTATGGAAGCGGTTTACACCCTGCTGAATATTGACCGTGCCGTCCCCGAGGTCTGGGGCAGCAAATACGATGTGCGGGAGCTGCTGCGTGCCTGCTACTACGCCATCGACAAGAAGCCCCTCACGAAAGCCAAGCTCACCTTCGGCGAGCGGGAGCTGCTGAAGATCGTCCTGAAAAAGGTACGGGGCACCGACGTGGAGCTTCTGCTGAAGGAAAGCGGCCTGATCGAGTAACCCGCGGGATAAATTGGATCTTGGCAGCGTAAGGCGCCCCATTTTTCTCACCTGTTCCCCTTTCACAGCCGCGGAAAGCAGCTAAAAAGCTGCTTTCCGCGGTTTTGTGTTTCTGCCGCCGGTTGATTTCCCCGGGGGCATTTGTTATAATGAAACAAAAAATCCCGCTCTCGGGGCGGGATAACGTATGGAGGCGAACGGGCGATGCGTATTTTGCAGGTGCTGAACTCCCGGGTCTATTCCGGGGCGGAAAATGTGGTCTGCCAGATCATCCGCATGTTCCGGGAGGATGAAGGCGTGGAGATCGCCTATTGCAGTCCCTACGGGGAAAAACTGGAAGCGATCCTTGTGCAGGAGGGCGTCCGCTACTTTCCCATTCCGAGCCTGACACCGGGGAACCTGAAGGCCGTTCTGCGGGAATTCAAGCCGGACATCATTCATGCCCACGACATGCGCGCGGGCTTTGTCGCCGCCCTGTGCTGCGGCAAAATTCCCCTCATTTCCCACGTGCACAACAACGCCTTTGACGCCCGGGGGCTTTCGCCCAAATCGGTTGCCTACCTGCTGGCAGGCTTCCGCGCCCGCCACATTTTCTGGGTATCCCAAAGCTCCTTCGAGGGCTACCGGTTCCACAGGCTGTTTACGAAGAAAAGCTCCGTTCTCTTCAACATCATCGACACGGAACGGGTCCTTGCCCGGCGGGACGCGGACCCGAACACCTATGCCTATGACGCCATTTTCATCGGACGGCTCACCTACCAGAAAAATCCCCAGCGGCTGGTGGAGCTGTGCCGTCTTGCCCGGGCGAAAAAGCCGGACTTCCGGATGGCGGTGGTAGGCACGGGAGAACTGGAGGCGGAGGTCAAAGCCCTCGCCGCCGGGGCCGGGACAGACGCCGGGATGGATTTCCTGGGTTTTCAGAGCAATCCCATGAAGATGCTCAGCTCCAGCGGCTGTATGATCCTCCCCTCCCGCTGGGAGGGCACCCCCATGTGCGCGCTGGAGGCCATGGTGCTGGGAGTTCCCGTGGTCAGCACCCCCACGGACGGCCTTGCAGACCTGATCGAGGACGGCGTAACCGGCTTCCTCAGTGATTCGGACGAGGTGCTGGCGGATAAGATGGTGCTTCTTTCCGAGGACCCCGCCCTCCGCGCCGCCATGTCCCGGAACGCTGCTCAGCGGGCAAGGGAAATCAACGATACTGCGGCCTACAAAAAGGCCATTGCGGCGTGGTACGTCTGAAAATGCGGAAGCACCTGCAAGGTCCGGATCCACGGGAATATTTCGGTTGCGTGGAATTGGGAAAGAGCTGCTGCCCCCTTGGCTGAGACCGTCCAAAAAGGGCTTTGCCCTTTTTGGACAAAAGGATCGCAGTCTGCCGCGCCCACGATTTGCACGCTCTTGGCGTACAAATCGCACAGCTCCGCGCCAAGAGCCGCCTGCGGGCGGCAAACTCTGCGAGGCTTTTTTGACACGCTGCGGCTCTCCCTCCGGGAGAGCCGGCACGGCGA
>OIYG01000830.1_pt1 | contig 26846 bp, 26 predicted proteins | sample 1587861 | NCBI WGS metagenome assembly OIYG01 (sample SAMN03283272) | human gut metagenome | biome: human-associated habitat; material: feces | host: Homo sapiens | place: Peru | collected 2012 | reverse complement strand
TTAGAGAGCTTTTTTGCCCCCCCCCCATTTACATTATTTTCCAAAGTTATCATTTGTGTTTCTCCTCTATCATAGTTCTATATTTTATAATAAATTTCTACTAATTACAACATTATTTATTTAATTTATATAAATAATCAAATAAGAATTTACAAGGCTCACTTACTCGTTATAAAAACAAAACCATATATCTAAATACCCAGTTTTGTTTTTTCTTTCAATTATATCTCTATATCTTCCAATAACACAAACAAATTACTTAACCCATCAACCTTTACTCCATCAGTAAGTCTTTTTTGTAAATCTTCTCTTAAAAATTCAGAAGCAATCTCAGTTTTTTGGTATAAATCATATCCTCCTGTAGCGTTTATTTTATATATGCATAAGTTTTTATCCTCAATCTTAACTAAAAAATGATTTGGGCACTTTCCTTTGTAACTTCTTTCAAAAACAAGAATATTTCCACTTTCTTCAGACAGTGAATATTCCGGATGATTATTCCTTGCTGCATTTTTTACATTATCCATAGTTGTATTATAATATTGTTCTGAAGTATTAAGTTCATGTGGGCACTCTGAATATATATCTATATATTTTGCTACAACATTAATTTTTTCTTCCTTTTTCTCTTCTGGTTCGTTGTATATTTTAACATCTTTATTATCTACCACTACATCTTGGTTTGGCTCCTTTGCAATATCTGTTGGTTCTTTTTTCTTTTCTGTTATATTTAGTCCCACATACATTACAATGGTTATTAACAGTACAAAAACTGTTCCTACTAAAATTCTATACATTGTATCAGCTTTCATATTTTCTACTCCTTCTTTATTCTATCCATATTGTTTGTACAATGTAATGAATTTATACAATTTTTTCCTAAATTATATTTTAATTTTTATTGCTCCTAAATTTTCTGTAATTAAAATTTTTGAATTATATTTTTTTAAAACATCTATTACTCTTTTTGCAGGATGACCATACACACTTTTTTTACTAGAAATAATACTTACTTTAGGCTTTGCATATACTACAAATTCATCGCCTGTTGAAGATTTGGAACCATGATGTCCAACCAAAAGTAAGTAAATATTTCTTGCCAAACCGTTATCCATTAAATAATTTTCAGCTACTTTTCCGCTATCTCCCATAAACAAATACGTTTTTTCATTTAGAGTAATTGATACAACCATTGAAACGGCATTTGCATCAAAAGTGTTATTTTGAGCTATATCTTTTGTTGGATACATTACATGAATTTTAGTGCTACCTACCCATACATAATCTTTGGCATATATTTCTTTTAAATCTACATCATTTTCTTTTGCAGTACTAATTATTTGTTCATATGATATATTTTTCTCATTAGGCGGAACATAACAAATTTGCCCCACATCATAGTTTTTAATAATATCTATTAGAGCGTTTACATGATCACTATGAAAATGTGAAATAACAATAGTATCTACAACTTTAATATTCATCATTTTAAAATAACTATATATAGCGTTATACGCTATGTTACTTCTAGTTGAACCACAATCAATTAGTACATTTTTACCATCTAGCCTTAAGTAGCACATGCTTCCTTGTCCTACATTAAAAAAATAGAAAAAATTATCTAGGTATATTGTATAAATGTTAGTTATAACTATGGTTAATACAAAGGCAAAAACTATAACGCATTTTATAAATATATTTTGCGTTAAATATTTATTTTTAATCTTAACTTTTTTTCTAAAGTATTTGTCTAACAAAACAAATACAAAAATTATTATATAATATATTACCCATATAAAAATTGGCTGGGATGGTATGTCTACCTTAAGTGAAAGTAAAGCCAAGATATTAGATATTTTAATTATTATATATAACAAAGGAAATGTAAGTTTAAATAATATATTTGGTAAAATTGGTATAAAAAATGTACCTAAACCTAATGTACCCAAAAACACTACTAAAGTTACACACCAAGACAATAATAAGTTAGAAAGCACAGATAAAATTGCTAAAGAATTAAAATATATTATTTGAATAGGCAAAGATAGTATCTGGGCAGATAAGGTAATTGAAACTATCTCAATTGCACTTTTTGTAAATAAATCTAGCAGTCTTTTTATTCTATTCTTTTTGGCCCTAGTTTCTTTAACCTTAAAAATTTTTCTTAATAAAAAAGATATTTTTCTGCCAAATACAATTATACCAAGAGTTGCTGCATATGACATTTGAACAGATACATTAAATATGCAATATGGGTTGATTAAAACAATTAGATATAGCGAAATTAAAAGTTTTATCGTTCCTTTTATTTTCTTATTCAATATTGTGGCAAACACGCCAATACATGTAAAAATTGCAGCTCGCATCACAGAATAGCCAAAACCTACAACTACACTAAACAATATAACCAATAACATTTCAAATACTAATTTTATGTATTTATTTATTCTAAACTTTTTAAACACATACTCTAACATTCCAATTAGTATTGCAATATTCATGCCAGAAACTGATACCGCATGACTTAACCCTATATTTTTTAAATCTTCATAAATATTTTCATCTAGTCCTTCCTTATTGCCATAAACCATGGCACATAAAAGACTTGCGTACTTTATGGGAAGTGAGTTTTGCACTTTTAATGAAATTTTATCTCTAATTTTAATTTTTGAATTTCCTTTTTCAACCTCTTCCACTGTTTTTACATTTAATACGGCATATATTCCTAATGAATTTAAATACCTTTTGTAATTAAATTCACCTGGGTTGTTTAAAACTTCGGGAATCGTTATTTTACCTAAAACATACGCCTTATCTCCTGAATTTATGTTAAAGCTTTTATCATATATATTAACATTTACTTTATCTTTACAGTTATTTTCTTTGCAAATTTTTGCAATACAAGTTATTTTTTCTTCCGTAATACTCTTTACATCTACTATTTGTATCAAGTAATTCTTGTATTTTTTATCACTCGAATACTTAAACTCAAAATTTATATAACTAATTACTACTCTAATAATTAGTACAATTAACAACAATAAACATATGAATTTCTTATTAAATTTCAACTTATCACTTTCTTTTAGCTAATATAATATATTTAATACGGCCATGAGATTCTGACCGTATTAAATATTACCAATGAATTTGAATAACCCTGGCCTTCCACGGCCATTATTATTATATCAAGTGGTTTTTAACTTGTGTAAATTTTATACGTATTTTTTACTACATGTTCATTTTCCCCTACAGACTAATGAATACTATCCATTTACATTTTTCGACATTTAATTTTAAAATTTATATAACTTATGTTACATTTAAATACAAAGCTAGCATACCTCAACTAAGTTGTGTTTTATAAAATTGATTTTGTTTACATATTTTATCTCCTTGACTACTAAACTAATTAAATATATACTATATATGTATACTAGGAGGTATATTTATGATAGAAATACGTTGGCACGGCAGAGGCGGTCAAGGTGCAAAAACAGCATCTCTTCTTCTTGCAGATGTTGCCTTTAATACAGGAAAATGCATACAGGGTTTCCCTGAATATGGGCCTGAAAGAATGGGTGCTCCTATTACTGCATACAACAGAATAGATGACGCTCCTATACGTCTTCACTCAAATATATATGAGCCAGATTATGTAGTTGTTGTAGATGATACTCTTATTGGTGCGGTTGATGTTACATCTGGTCTAAAAAAAGATGGTGCACTTCTTGTAAACACAGAACTCACACCAGGTGAAATTCGTAAAAAGCTTAACAATTACAAAGGTAGACTTTATACTGTGGATGCTACAAAAATTTCAATTGAAGCTTTAGGTGCAAACTTTCCAAACACACCTATGCTTTCAGCTATAATTAAAATCACAGGAATAATGTCAAAAGAAGAGCTTGAAAAAAACATGCTAGACTCATTTAAGCACAAATTTGCCAAAAAGCCTGAAGTTATTGAGCCAAATATGCAAGCTTTAATTCGTGCATATAACGAGGTCTTGGAGGGTTAATATGAAAGAAAATAACATATCTATTGCTGGAATTATAACAGAGGATGGCAACTCTGAAAAATTTAATACAGGTGCATGGAAAGCAAAAAGGCCGATACACTTCAAAGAAAAGTGTAAAAATTGCATGCTATGTGTACCTGCTTGTCCAGATAACGCAATTGTACATAATGACGAAAATATAATGTGCGGTTTTGATTACTCTAAATGTAAAGGTTGCGGCGTATGTGCTGCAGTTTGTCCATTTAAAGCAATCGAAATGGACAAAGATAATACAGAAAGTGAGGTGTAGTGTGTCGTGCGTGAAAGATTAAGTGGAAATGAAGCTGTAGCTGTTGCAATGAGGCAAATAAACCCTGATGTTGTACCAGTTTATCCAATTACTCCATCTACTGAAATACCTCAATATTTCTCAAGTTTTGTTGCAAACGGCTCAGTAGATACTGAATTTATCCCAGTAGAAAGTGAACATAGTGCTATGTCTGCTGCAATAGGTGCTTCTGCTGCAGGGGCGAGGGTTATGAGTGCTACTTCATCACAAGGGTTAGCTCTTATGTACGAAATGCTAAATATAGCAAGTGGTATGAGATTACCAATAGTTCTAACTTGCGTTAACAGAGCAATTTCAGCTCCAATAAACATACATAATGACCATTCTGATTCAATGGGTGTAAGGGATTGTGGTTTTATTCAATTATATGGTGAAAATAACCAAGAGGCTTATGACAACACTATCATGGCTGTACGTATTGCAGAAGAAGTAGGGCTTCCTGTAATGAACTGTTATGACGGCTTTATAACATCACACTCTGTAGAAAATATAGAACTATTAGATGATGATGTAGTGAAAAAATTTGTTGGAAATTACACTCCTAAACATTACCTTTTAAATGATAATGAGCATGTATCTATGGGACCTTTAGACCTCCAAAACTATTATTTTGAACATAGAAAGCAAATTGCTGATGCTATGATTCAAGCAAAAGATGTAATACAAAAAGTGGCAGTTGAATTTGAAAAAATATCCGGCAGACACTATGAGCTATTTGAAAAATATTGTCTTGATGATGCCGAAATTGCAATTGTTGTTTTAAATTCTACCGCAGGAACTGCTAAAGTTGTTGTAGATAAGTTGCGCTCTGAAGGTGTAAAAGCAGGTTTACTTAAACCTCGTGCATTTATTCCATTTCCACATGAAGAATTTGCTAAGGCGGTAGGACATGTAAAAGCGGTAGCTGTTATGGATAAAGCAGATAGCTTAAACGGAATGTGCGGTCCTATGTATATGTCTGTTGCATCAGCACTTTTAAAACACAGAAAAGCTATACCTGTTTCAAACTATATTTATGGTTTGGGCGGAAGAGATGTCAAAGTACAAGATATTGAACTTATATTTAACAATTTAATATATGGAATTAAATCTGGCACAGGGCTATGTGACACAATATATTTAGGTGTAAGAAATGGAGGTAACACATATGGCGTATAACTTAAAAGATGTTGTAAAGAAAAAGACAAGACTTACAAGTGGGCATAGAATGTGTGCTGGTTGTGGTGCTCCCGTTATAGCTAGAATGGTGCTACGTGCCTTACATGATACAGATGAAGCTGTTGTAACTACAGCTACAGGTTGTATGGAAGTTTCAACTTGCATTTATCCATATACATCATGGAAAGACTGTTCATTTATTCACAGTGCCTTTGAAAATGCAGCTTCAACTTGTTCAGGCGTTGAGGCAGCATACAATGTATTGAAGAAAAAAGGTAAGATAAAAAAAGATTATAAATTTATTGCATTTGGTGGAGACGGTGGCACATACGATATAGGGTTTCAAAGCTTGTCTGGCGCAATGGAAAGAGGAAATGACATGGTATATGTATGCTACGATAACGGAGCTTACATGAACACAGGTACTCAACGTTCAAGTGCAACACCACATTTTGCAGATACAACGACAGCACCAGTAGGAAAAGTTTCTCAAGGTAAAAATCAACCAAGGAAAGACTTAACTGAAATAATGGTAAAACATAATATTCCTTATGTTGCCCAAACTGCAATGATTGGTAATTACAAAGACCTATATGAAAAATCTGAAAAGGCAATATATACAGATGGTCCTGCGTTTATAAACGCACTGTCTCCTTGCCCAAGAGGCTGGGGATATAGCCCTGAAAAACTAATTGAAATACAAAAACTTGCTGTAGATAGTTGCTTTTGGCCATTGTATGAAGTAATAAACGGAGTTTACCACATTACATACAAGCCAGCCAAAAAAATACCAGTAACAGAATTTTTAAAAGAGCAAAAACGTTTTAAACATCTATTTAAACCAGAAAATAGCGAATTACTTGAAGAAATACAACAAGAAGTAGATAAGAAATGGAGTTACTTGCTTGCTATGGAAGAGATTACAAATAAAGAAGCATAGAAATAATGTAAACCCAAATTATTAGACAAAAAATGTTAATAATTTGGGTTCATTTTAATTCTAGGTTATATCTTTACTGATTTTTAATATCTCTTTTAATAAATACAATAAATGCTATAAGTAGCATAATTACCATATATATTGCCATGACTAGTACGCCAAGCCCCAAGCTTAAACCGTATAGTTTTGCTTAAATTAAATGCATATTCTGAATTCAAATAATTAGATATATTTACATAAGGGACTGGCGTATACTTTAACCACGCAAATTTACTTGCTATTCTACTACCTGCCATAGCCATTGAAACATACATTTCACCAGCTATGTAACACGCAAACCAACCTCCCATTCCAAGTCCTACAGCTACTGCAGTTATTGGGAAAACAGTAGATATAGTAAACGCAAATACTATGAAAAACAATACTGGAATTGTATTTATTAATAAAATACCTATCGTATTTAATATAAATGAACTCTCTACTACTTTTCCATTCTGTACCGCTAAATCTGGAATTGCAAAATTAGTAAAGCCTCCTACTATACCAGCAGTTACAATATCTGTTACAAAATATATAGCCATTAAACATAACATAAATAGAAGTAATGCTATAAGTTTTGCTAAAAGTATTTTGTACCTTTTAACAGGGCGTGTAATTAAAAATCTAATTGTCCCCGTTGAAAACTCATGTGAAACTAAAGCTCCCGCTATTACTACACAAATTATTCCAAAGATATTTACAGAAAGTGTTCCATTTACAATAGTTCTTGCGTCTGAATCATCTAAAAATATACCTACTTGTGGCATATTGTTTTTTACCGAATACCAATTAACAGCAATTTTTTCTTCTGTATTTTTATTATCCAAATCTAGCTTTTCCAAATATGTTTTATAGTCTAATTTTCCATTTTGGTATTCATATGATTCATAATATTCTTTTTCAGTAAGTTTATTAGATTTACCTCGTGCTAGTGCGTCATAATAATTTATTGCCTCAAGCAAAACATTATATTTCCAATTATCTTTTTTACTAAGTATTGGGTTATTTATAAAATAATCATAAACTTCGATAGCACCATTCTTTGCCTCTATCTTGTTTTTTAATTCATCTATTTTTTCACTTATTTTAACTAACTCATTCCCTGTTTTGCTATCTTTATCCTTAATTAAAATATCTAATTCTTTTGTATAATCTTTCAAAATATTTTCAAATTCTTCTTTCTTATCTTTAGCATAAGATAAAAAATCATTATCTTTAAGTATTTTGTAGTTATTGTCTCTTGTCTTTTGTTGAACTGATACATACTCTGGTGCATCTACTGCAGAAAAATATATTTCGTCTGAATACATAAAACTCTGTATTTCATACAATGCATTCTCTATTTTCTCTGAAGTATATCCATCTCTTATAAGCTGTGTTCCAAATAAGTTCATTTCACATATGCTATATATATCAAATACTTCACGTCTCCAAGTAGTATTAAGGTCTCCACTTAGCATAGACTCTTTTTCTTCAAAAATCTTAAGTTCTTTTTCTAATATTTTTTTCACTAACACAGCTGTTTCATCGTTTCTACCTTTAATACTTTCTAAAAGATAACCACATTTTTCATTTATATATTTACCATCTACATATGCATACATTGTATTTCCATTGAACTTCATTGCAATGCAACTTATAACAGTTATTACAACCATACCAATTATAAATATATAAGTAGACTTTTTAGAAAATAATTTAATAAGTTCAGATTTTACAAGTTTAAGTGTCTTCATGCTATTTCACCTTACCTTTCTTTTCAGTAGTTTCAATATATAACTCTTCTAGTGATTTGCTAACTATGTTTACTATAAATACGTTTATATCATTTTCTACTAAATTCTTAGTAAGTCGTGCTACTTCTTTTTTAGTTGCGTGGACAATAAGCCTGTTTTCTTTATCTTTTTCACAATTTAATTTAAGTGTTTTGGCTAACTCAAATGCTTTTTCATCATTATCTGTTTCATACATGAATTCATATATTTCTGTTCCTGTTGCTTCATCTACAGACTCTACTTTAGCCTTTCTTAAATCTTTTATTTCAATTACTTTCCCCTTGTCTATAATGCAAACCTTGTCACACATAAGCTCCATTTCAGATAAAAGGTGACTAGATATAAATACCGCTGTTCCTTGCTTAGCAAGACTTCTTAAAATGTCTCTTAATTCCTTTATGCCTTTAGGATCAAGGCCATTTGTAGGTTCATCTAATATAAGTAGACGTGGCGTATGAACTAAAGCAAGTGCCAGACCTAAACGTTGTCTCATACCTAAAGAATACTTCTTTATAGGGTCATTTATTCTATCCTTAAGTCCTACTATTTCTACTATTTTTTGAATACTTTCATCTGTTACATTAGGGTATAGGGTTGAAAATACTTTTAAATTTGTTATTCCTTTAAGTTCCCCATACATTTCTGGGTTTTCAATAATTCCGCCAAATACTTCAGCTGCTTTTTCGTAATCTTTTTCAACATCGTGACCATCAACCAAAATTTGTCCTTTAGTTATTTTTAAAAGCCCCATTATCATCTTAATTATAGTAGTTTTTCCGCTACCGTTAGGCCCTAAAAAACCATAAACCTCACCAGGTTCTACTGAAAATGACATATCATCTATTATAGTTTTTTTCCCAAACTTTTTAGTGACATGTTTTATCTCTAATATACTCAAAATTTTCCCTCCAATATATGCATAAGTATATAACGTATTATGCTGTTGTGTCAATTTAAATTACATATTTAACAATATTCTAATAAAATTTTCGTAACTACTTTAATATGTATAAATTAAATGATATAATGCTCTTGGGAGTTGGTATATATGGAAAGAAAAATTAAAGTAGTACAATACGGTTGCGGCAAAATGTCTAAATACACAATGCGTTATGTTTATGAACATGGCGGTGAAATTGTTGGAGCAGTGGATATAAACCCTGCTGTAATAGGAAAAGATATTGGAGACATTATAGGTGGTGACAAAAAGAATGTTTATGTAACAGATATTAAAGATGCTAAAGAAATGCTAATAGATACAAAAGCAGATATTTGTATAATAACTACAATGAGTGTAATGCCTGATGTAAAAGATGCATTTTTCTTATGTGCAGAGCTTGGAATAAATGCAATTAGTACTTGTGAAGAAGCATTTTTCCCTTGGAATTCAAGTCCTGCAATAACTAAAGAACTTGACGAACTTGCAAAGAGAAATAATTGTACATTATGTGGAAGTGGCTACCAAGATGTTTTCTGGGGTAATTTAATATGCACACTAGCTGGTTCTTCAAATAAAATAACTAAAATAAAAGGAAGTTCTAGTTATAACGTAGAAGATTATGGTATAGCTCTTGCTAAAGCTCATGGTGCTGGTTTAAGTCTTGTAGAATTTAATGATGAAATTGCAGCAGCAGATGCTATGTCAGAAGAAGAAAGAACAAAACTTATAGAAGAAGGAAATTTTGCACCTTCATACATGTGGACAGCTAATGGTTGGCTTGCAGATAAACTTGGGCTTACAGTAGTATCTCAAACTCAAAAATGCGTACCACAAATAGCTGAAGAAGATATTCACTCTACAACACTTAATATGGATATAAAACGCGGAATGGCTACAGGAATGTCTGCAGTAGTAACAACAACTACTAAAGAAGGAATCACAATAGAAAGTGAATGTATTGGTAAAGTATATTCTCCAAAAGACTTCGATAAGAATGAATGGACACTTTGTGGAGAACCTGATACAACAGTTGTAATTTCTCGTCCTGCTACAGTAGAACTTACTTGTGCTACTATTGTAAATAGAATACCTGATGTAATTTCTGCAAGACCAGGATTCATTACAACATCAAACTTTGAAAATGCAAAATACATGACACGTCCTATGGGCGAATATGTAAAGTGGATTATATAACACATTACCCTCACATCTAAAAACAATGTGAGGGTTTAAATTGTCTTTTTTATTTTAAAATATGTTCAATACATTTTCTTATAAACCATTTTGTTCTGCACCATAAACTGCTTGCTCGTGGGTAAATCCTTCATATTCTAATTGTTTAATCAATCCATTTTTTGAGAATGAAGAAAAACTTAAATATGATTTAGCAGACTTTACTGCTTGCTCATTCCAATCAGCACCACAATTATCTACAGCATACACTGCATCTTCATGTGAATATTCTTCATATTCTAATTGCTTAATTAGACCATTATATGAGAAAGCGGAAAAACTTAAATATGATTTAGCGGATTTTAAAGCATTTTTTTGACTAATAGTTGGTTTCTTACCTAAAGAATATACAATGTTTATACTGTCTCCCTCATATATTGTTGTGTTTGCACTAACGCTTTGACTAACAAATGAACCTTTGGCAACTGTATCAGAGTATTCATCAGTTATTTTACAATTTACCTTCTTTTCCTTGCACCAACTATCAATAGAAGTTCTATCCATAGAACTAAAATCAGCAACTATTACTTCAATCTTTTTATTTGTCTCATATTTAGTTGTACTTCCAGAATTATCATCAGTTTCACTACCACTTGAAGCCATAATAATTATAAATAAAATTGCAAATACGACAGTTAATATTATCTTTGTATTCTTTTTCATTTCAGGATGAAATTTCCACATAAAGAATATTCCAACAGGTGCAAAGAAAATTAACATTACCCACATAAACCAAGTTTGTTCATAGAATTTAGATTTAGCAACATTATTTACTTCTTTATTATCAGTCTTGTTTTCTTGTTTATCTTTTATATTTTGTAATTGTCTACCACATTTATGACAAACAATGCTTTCTTTATCTATTTGTTCTCCACAAAATTTACAAAATTTTTTATCTTCCATCTTTTACCTCCTAAACGTAATATGGATTTGATTTGCATAGTATTACTATAAGATCTATAAACCATCCTATACCAAATAATCCTAAAGTGAATATATACAATATTCCCAATCCAGCTTTTCCCTCATAAAATTTGTGAGCACCAAATACACCTAAGAAAAAGCATAATAAGAATGAAATCCATTTATCACACTCTTTAGCACCTGGAACTATGGGAGCATTAATTTGATTACTATTATTGATAACAACTTGAGGATTACTATTGCTTTTATCAGTTTTTAATTCTTCTAATTGTCTTCCACACTTTGGACACATAACAGCATCAATATGAACTTCATTTCCACAAAACTCGCAAAACTTACTTTCACTAGCCATACTTTCTACCTCCTTTCACTACACCAAACCAAAATTATCAAAATTTGTTCCATACTTCCATCTCTTTCACATTCAAATTTTCATCCATAAAATTTCACCCTTTCTGAGATTCAAGTATAATGTACTCACCTCGTTATCAGTATAGCATACAATTTCATTTTTGTACACATTTTGTACACTGAAAAAATTACATTTTTCTGCGTATAATACTTTTAGGTGATAAATTATGAAATTAAAGATAGTTCCGAATAAAAAAAGCAAAGACACAATCACACGAACAATTCGCATTAGTGGCGAAACATATGATAAAATAAATTTACTAGCGGACAAAAATGATTTATCATTTAATGCAGTAATTAACCAGATAATTGAATATGGTCTAAAAAATTTGGATTAAAATTTACCTCACAGAAATATATACCTGTGAGGTTTTTTGTTATTTTAATATCATTTCATCATGAAGTCTAGCTGCAAAACTTTCAGCTACTTCGCTTTTTACCAATATATTTATAGATAGTTCGTTACAAGATACCATAAATATTTTTACATTCATATCTTTGGCAATTTCATAAATTTTACTCATATAACTTACATCTGAATACATGCCATCTCCTACAATAGATATTTTTGTTAAGTCTCTTTCAAAAGTTATTAACTTTGGGCCGTATTCTTCTAAATTATCATTTGACATTTCTGTTCCTCCTCTGCTGTTTACAGCATGTTTTACCACAATAGGCAATTTATATTTTCTTGCAACACTTACTGACCTATTATGCAATACTTTTGCTCCACAAGTTGCAGCTTCTAACATCTCATCATAAGATATATTTTTAATAAGCGTAGCACTTTCTATTACATTAGGGTCGGCAGAATATACTCCGTCAACGTCAGTATATATTTCACACCTAGCTGCTTTAAGACCAACTGCAATTGCTACTGCAGATAAGTCGCTTCCGCCTCTTCCAAGTGTCGTTATGCATCCAAATCTATCTACTCCCTGAAAACCTGCTACAACTACAACTTTGTTTTCATCCAACAATTTAGTTATATTTTGGGCCATAACAGCTTTTACCTGTGCATGAGAAAAGTTTGAAGTAGTTATTATGCCAGCTTGCTCACCGCTAAGTCCTTCTGCATCAATACCACTTTCTTTTAATAGCATTGTAAGTAATGCAACTGTTTGCAATTCCCCCGTTGAAAGTAATAAGTCCATTTCTTTTGGATAAGTACTCTCCACATACTCTTTAGCTTTCTTAATTAACCCATCAGTGGTTTTTCCTTGTGCTGAAACCACTACAACAACAGCATTTTCCTTATCTTTCTCAGCTTTAATATTTTCAACTATTTTTAAAAGTTTCTCCTTATTTGCTACAGAAGTCCCACCGTATTTTTGCACAATAATCTCCATAACATATTCCTCCATTTACAGTATATTATGACTTATTCTTATTTTCTGTTACTTTAGTTTAAACTTTAAGGTTATATTTTAGGAGCTATCAAACTTAAAGCTACTTTTTTCTTATCTAACTTAATTTCATCAACATAGCAATCTACTATATCGCCAATATTAACTACCTCTAATGGATGCTTTATGTACTTATCTGTAAGTTTAGAAATATGCACAAGTCCATCAGATTTTAGCCCTATATCTATAAATGCGCCAAAGTCTACTACGTTTCTTACAGTTCCTTGCAATTTCATTCCAACTTTCAAATCTTCTAGCTTTAAGATATCGCTCTTAAGAAGAGGTTTATCGAAATCATCTCTAGGGTCTCTTGTAGGGCAAATTAAAGTCTTTATTATATCTTCTACAGTAAATTTATCGCTTGAAAGTTCTAAAGCTAAATTTTGGCTATCTACGGCGTTTAAAGCATCAATTAATTTAGGTGTACCTATATCTAATACACTAAAGCCTAACTTTTCTAAAAGTTTTAATGTTAAGTCATAACTTTCAGGGTGTATTCCAGTTCTATCTAATACATTATCTCCTTGTTCCACACGCATGAAACCAATGGCTTGCTCATATGTTTTAGCTGTTAAAACTTTAGATTTTTTAAGTTCATTTCTTGAAACAAACTTTCCATGTTCGTCCCTATATTTTAAAAGCTTATCTATACTACTTTTTGTCATTCCAGAAACATATTTTAAAAGCTCACGACTTGCTGTATTTAAGTTTACTCCGACCAAGTTTACTGCTTTACTTACAACAAAGTCTAGTGACTCATCCAAACGTTTTTCAGGTACATCATGTTGGTATTGGCCCACACCTATACTTTTAGAATCTATTTTTACTAATTCTGCTAATGGGTCCTGAAGCCTTTTTGCTATACTTATTGCACTACGTTCTTCTACATGAAGATCAGGATACTCTGCTATTGCAAGTTTTGATGCCGAATACACACTAGCTCCTGCCTCACTTACTATTATATATTGAACAGGTCTTGAGGCTTCTTTTATGCAATCTGCAATAAATGCTTCACTTTCTCTTGAAGCTGTTCCATTTCCAATTGCAATTATATCTATGTTATATTCATCAATTAATTTTAGTACCTGTGCTTTACTTTTTTCATATTCTTTCCTTGGTTCATGTGGATAAATTACAGAAATGTTCAAACACTTTCCAGTTTTATCTACTACAGCAAGTTTACAACCAGTTCTATATGCTGGATCTAATCCCAATACCATCTTATCTTTCATAGGCGGTTGAAGTAATAACTTCTCAAGATTTTTTGCAAATACATCTATTGCAGACTCATTTGCTTTTTCAGTAAGTTCTGCTCTAATTTCACGTTCAATACTTGGCGCTATTAGCCTTTTGTAACTATCTCTTATAGCATCTTTTACTATATCTATTACAAAAGATTTAGATTTTCCTATAACTTTTTCATCTAAATAACTAAATACTTTTTCTTCATCTACAATAATTGATACAGAAAGTATTCCTTCTTTTTCTCCTCTGTTTAGTGCTAGTATTCTATGTGGTTTTGCATACTTTACAGGTTCAACATACTCATAATACATTTCATAAACTTTATCTTCATCCTCTGCTTTAGCTTTCTTTTTAGAGGCAAGTTTTCCATTTAAATATGTGTATTTTCTAATATATCCTCTAAACTTTGCATTATCTGAAATATCTTCTGCGATAATATACTTTGCACCATTTATTGCACAAGATGTATCCTTTACTTTATCTGTAATGTATTCCTTAGCAAGTTCTGTAACACTCCCTGACATAGGAAATTTCATTATTTTATCTGCTAGTGGTTTAAGGCCTAAAGCAATAGCCTCTGTTGCCTTAGTTTTTTTCTTTTCTTTATATGGTCTATACAAATCTTCAACATCAACTAATTTTTCTGCTGCCATAATCTTTTCTTTAAGATCATCAGTAAGCATGTCTTTTTCAGCTATTAGTCTTATAACATCTTCTTTTCTTTTTAATAAATTTACTTGATACTCATAAACCTCATTTATTTTTCTTATTTGCTCTTCGTCTAATGCCCCTGTTGCTTCTTTTCTATATCTTGATATAAACGGAATTGTATTCCCATCCTCTAACAGCTTTAAAGCGCTCTCAACTTGAGAGCACTTTACACCTAGTTCATTTGCAATATTTTTAATTATTTCTTTATTCATAATTCTACCTATCTTTCTTGCATTTTTTTCTTTTTCAAACGTATATCATCACCATAAAACTTACAAATAATATAATTACCAATAAGTCTAGACATCACTCTAGCATCATATTGTTCTGCAAGTTCTGGCAAAACAAGATTTGTTGATATAACTGTTTTTTTATTTTTCAAAAGCCTTGTATTTATTATATTAAATAACTCCGTGAACTTCATAGAGTTCAAAGTTTCTGTTCCTAAATCATCTATTATTAACAAGTCCACATCAAATATTTGCTCGTACTTATCTTTCAAACTTTCTTCTTTACTTCCACGAATTTTACTGTCTAACATCATATCCATAAGAATTGGTGCAGTTTGATACAAGACAGAGTAGCCATTTTGTATTACTCGTGCTGCGATAGCGTTACTCATAAATGTTTTACCAGTTCCAGTATTCCCTATAAGCAGCAAACTTTTTTGTTCAGGATTTGTTATGTTGTTTGAAAAATCTATTGCAATCTTTTTAATATTTAATATATTTTCTAGTGGCGATTTATCTGAGCCATATTTTTCTTTGTTTGGAGTATTTGAAAAATAACAAGTATCAAAAGTGTTAAAATTTTCTTCTTTAAGCTTCAACATATTACTCTGTTTATACGTTATATTAACTAGCTTTTGTACCATACAACTACATTTTTTTGCCACGCCATTTTCTTCTATATACCCAGTATCTCCACATTTTTTACATTCAAAATTAGGTTTTAAATAATCTTTTGGCATACCGTGATTTACCAAAAACTTTTCCATCGAACTTTTCAATTCGTTAATTTTAGTTTCCAAATTATCCGTTATAACTTGTCTATCTATACCACTTTTCATGATAACAGCTTTAGCTTGCCTAATTGCATAATTATTAAGTTCATCTTCAAGTGCTGCATATTCTGGATACAATTCTATTAAATCTTTTTTTCTTTTGTCTGATTCTGCTATTGCTTTTGTTCTCTTTTTTTCATATTCTCTTTCGATTTCACCATATACAGAATTGTACATCTTTTTTCTCCCCTAATTTCTTATGCAATTATATATGAGAAATGGCAAAAATTCAATATCTTTTAAAAATTTTAAGGACATGCCATGAACACTATTTATATTAGCATATTAAACAATGCATAAATGCATAAAAAAGCCAGCAATATATATAAACACATATTGCTGACTCTAATACATAATTTAAAGATTATCATAAAAATCATTTAAGTCTATATCTTTCTTTTGCTCATACTCTTTCTTTTTTACAACTGGTCTATTAACAGCAGTGCTTTTCTGTGCTACTACATTTGCACTTGGTGTTTCACTAGACATTATTTCTTCTAGATTTTTATACCCTTTTGCATTCCAGTTCTTAAGAATGCCATCTATGTAACCAATAGATGGTGTACCTTTTGCAATAGTCTTTTTTATTGCATAGTCTATCTCATCAAAGCTATATTTATACTTTTGTATCCAATTTAATATATACGCCTCTTCATATTCAGTAAACGAACGATTAAGTCTTAATCTAGATTTTATTTTAGATTTAATCTTGCTATATTCTTCTTGTGCTGTTAAAAAGTCTTCTAATTGCTCAAATGTTTTAACACCGCCCTTATACCAGTTTTCTGCTACTTTAAATACATAGTTTTTCTTCAAAGCTTTTCTCTCTGAACACTCATGGAATAGTGCAATCATTACATCTTCATCAAAACCATACTTCTCAAATAAAGTGCTAATATCTACATACCAGCTAAGAGCCATAATTCCTTGGAAAAAGCTCTCGTTAATTGCTGTTGCTGCTGCCATTCTTTTTTGTTCTGTTATGCTTTTAGCAGCTTTAACTGGCTTTAATTTTGGAATGTATGTTTTATTAATTTCAATTTCTTTTACATCTAGCAATTCATATCCATCTGGAGTCTTAAGTATTAGTTCTTCGTCTTCTAGGGTATTAAATGCATTTTCTATATCATATGTTTTAACTGAAAGTTTTTTTGCAATATCTGAGATATCAAAAGAAAGGTTATTATCTACTAAAAATTTTATGTATAAATATAGCTTTAAGCTAACCTCATCTAGCCCAAACATTGTATTGGTCACAAATATACCAGGAACAGATATATCCATGAGTTCTCTATTTTTCCTCTCAGTAAATTTCATATTATATTCCCCTTTTCATTTATGAAATTATACCAAATAGGATTATGAAGTGCAACAGTAAAAATTTGTTCGCCACTACATATAGTTTATAACTACATAAAGTTATCTTTGGATGTAACTAAATCTAGTGTATCTTTTTTATTTGGAATATGCACATATTTTTTAGGCCTTAAAACATATTTTACAATTGTAATTAACATATCTATAACACTTTCTTCATTAGAATACATAACAGTTAATATAATCATAGGAATACTAAATATAACTAGTACGTAAAGCCTAACTAACATTTTAATATTTAAAATACCAGTAATAAAATAAATTACATACATATATACAAGTAAAACTATTAGTGATTTATAGTCTATAATTCCTAGCCATCTGGTATTTCTGTTAAAATTTTGAAACACTTTAGTTTTTAATTCTTCTTTGTCCATTACTGTTTCCCCTCAAGTGACATATGAGATACTATCCCTTTTACAAAATCATTTATTTTATACAAACTATATATACTTCCTACAAGTACAACCTTAAACATTACATTGTCTGTATCTTTAATAGATAATGGTATTATCATAAAAACAAGAGCAATATTTTGTATTGTAATATTAGCAATAAATGCTTTAAACCATCTAGAAAATATTCCATATGTGTTTTTGTCTATAGCTAGCATAAATGAAATTGGAGCAACTATTATTAAAAATATAGTCATAAAATATCTAATACAAAACGTAAATAACAAAGTAGTTGCTCCAAAACCAACCATACCAGTTATAGCTCCATCAAGCGATAAGAAATTTTCGTCTGGTTTCATGTTAGAAATTATATTTTTTAAAGTATCAAAGTTTATTTTACTTCCAACTATATCATGCCCTATACTTTGTATTACATCACTAATCATGGAGTTAATATCTAACAGCGTTTCACATATATACCAAGAATACACACTAAGTATGGAACACGCAATAAGTCTTAACATAAATTGCATTATATCAGTATTACTTTCACCTTTATACATGCCCATCATTTTTCTTAAACCGAAACAAATTCCAGCAATAGTTGCAAAACATACGGCAAGTAAAATAATACTGTTTGAATCTGATGTTATGGATAATCTTTTTAATGGTTCAGCCTTTAATATGTCTTTTTGAATTATTAGTAAGTTATCTAACGCAACAAATACTTCTTTTTCAATAGCCGAATACAAATTTTGAGCCAGTGTGTTTATAACAGAAATAATATCTCCCATTTTTACACCAAATTATCTACAAATTTTAGTATTACGTCTATTAGTAAAATAATGGCATATCCTAAAATTGCATTTACTATTATCCTTTTACCTAAAATTAGTTTTTGTTCATCACCAAAACTAAATTTTCTTACCATTACCCCACTTGCAATAGCAACACCTGCTGCAGCTGGAGCAAGTTTTTCAAAATATGATAATATTTTCTTTAATGCTGTATTAAGCTTTGTGACTAAAGTGGGAGTAGATGCAGCCTCTAGGCTAGGCACAGACACCACTATTACACATATTAAAAATATTGCTACTAATTTAATCCTCTTTTTCCACATTATCCTCTTTCCCCCATATTCTAAATTTAACCTTAATTGGTTTTATCTCATCTTCTGTATTTTGAATAAAAGCTAAAGCTTCATGTGTCTTTAACTCTCTTGTAAAAAAATTTTCATCATATTCATTTTCTTTAGTCAAAGTATAATTTATTGAGTTAGATAAACTAGATTTTCTATTTTTAAAACCACTCCCAAATAGTCTTTTGGTACTTTCTTGTGCATTTTCTGTAACACTTAAATTTTCCCTTTTTACCACTGTTTTTCCTAGTTGTTTTACCACTTCTGCATTCGTAAAGTTATCATCATTTCTAAACCATATTTTGTTTACAAAGTTTTGCAAAATTACAGAGGTAGCTCTATCATCCCTTAATGCACTTTTTATTGAAGTATAGCTTTGAGTTGAAATGATATTTATACACTTGGCTTCTCTTGCCAAAGACAAAAAGTCGCTATCGTCTTTGTTAACAAATTCTTGATACTCATCAGCAATAAAAAAGGTAGGATATTTTTTAGGATCTTTTAATGTAGATAAAATATACTTTTGAAAAGATAATTTTAAAAATACAGATAAAATCTTACATAGTGCTTTGTTTTCGCCTATGTTTACACTAAGTATTACAATTTTATTATTTGAATTATAAAAATCTATTTTTTGTTTATTTTCATTTGGTGTGACAAATTCGTTATATACATCATAATCGGTAACAAGCGGAATTGTCAGGCGGGTAATTTCTGATGTTATAATACTAAACACTCTAGAGTCTAAATTTAAGTACTCTTCTTTTAAGAAAGAAATAGCATTTGACATTTCAAATCCCACCTTATTTTCTGGAGGGTTTTCTAAAAGTTTTTGTTTGCAATACTTAATTTTTTCTCCTAGATATTCTTTGGAAGTTACAAGTTTGTGTAATTCATACATATTACGGCTGTCATAATAATCTATTAAAATGATTAAATTTAAGAATACGTTTTCTACTTTATCTAGCCAATATGTATCACTGTTATTATTTGGACTTAACAGTTCTATCACATGCCTTAGTCTATTTGCCATTTCTTGAGGAGATATGTTTTTGTCTAGTAATTCAAAATAATAATTAGATTTTAAAGATATTACTTGTATATCTTCCTGTCTGCCCGCTTTTTTACACATCTTCTTTATGCAATCTGCAAAATTTCCTTTTGCATCTAATATTAAACCTCCTATATCTCTTTGTATTAAACTTTCTGTTAGATTGCAAACAGCTCCACTAGTCTTACCACTACCAATACTTCCTGTAATTAACATGTTTTGGTACAATACCCTCTGTTTTAAAAATACTGGTTTATCTTCTTTGAAAGCTCCTAAAAATATTAATTTATCTTCTGGTGAAATTGCACTAGAGATATCATATGCATCATTGTTTTTAATTCGTTTAATAACTTCAAATATTTTAGCTCTATTATTAAAACACATAATATACATGAACAGATACGAAGAAATATAATAAACAAACTTGAATATCGAATACTTACTACCAAATATAGCTGAAATATTAATACTTTTAGATAAAACTTGTATTTCTAAAAAATTCGAATTAAGTGTACTAGAAACAATTGAAAAGTTTAGTAGGAATAACAACGACACAACGGCAAGCAAAATAGCTGCCTCTTTTATAGATAAATTAAACTTAAATTTGTTGGAAGACTGTATGCTCTTAAGTTTACTACCCGAAGATGTTAAAAGAAATCTTGAATCAAAATAATTATATAGATAGATATAATCTGTTATTAAAAATAATATGAATGAAATTACTATATACCACGCCATGTAAATCACCTTGTTTAATAATGTTAACACCACTTAAATTATTTTGTCTATACTTTAAGAGATATATTGCAAATGTTGTCAAATTTCGACACAGGCCAAATTTAGAAACACAGTAAAATAGCCACTGTTACAAAAAATATAGATTATTATTAAAAATATTTAAGCAATAAAGTTACATGTATAAAAAAATACCTTATAGCCATTATGACTATAAGGTTTAATTTGGAGCTGAAGCTCGGACTTGAACCGAGGACCTGCTGATTACAAGTCAGCTGCTCTACCAACTGAGCTACTCCAGCATCACATGGTGACCCGTAGGAGAGTCGAACTCCTCACTCCGCCGTGAAAGGGCGATGTCTTAACCGATTGACCAACGGGCCTTGTGGTGAGCTATCCGCGATTCGAACGCGGGACAACTTGATTAAAAGTCAAGTGCTCTGCCAACTGAGCTAATAGCCCACAAACATGTGACTTTAATAGTTTACATTATTTTTTCATATTTGTCAAGAATTCATGTAAAAAATATGAAAATTTATGTAATTTTTTAAAGGTTCGCTAGTCAATCGATGATAAGCATATTCATATTAACACATTTAGTAGAATTTTGCAAATATTTTATGAAATTTTTTCATAAATTTTAAATACTACATTTGTCAAAACTTGTTCTAATATACTACTAGAAAAAATAAAAGCAAAAGCCGCAACTAACTTTGTTAATGTTTTAGTAACACAGTATAAATTGGTAGTGTCTTTTTTTGTATTAAATAATTCAAAATTAAATGCTAGCAATGTCGTAGAAATATATATGTATGTTGGAATATATATAATGTTTATTAATACTACCAACAATAGCGTAGCAACAATTCCCCACCAAAAACCGAATATAGCAAAAAGTATACAAGTGTATATTCCAATAGCAATACCCTTAAGCATTGTTGTAAAATATATGCACCATTTTCCAATAAGTGTTATGCTAAAAAATAATAACGCTAGTATTAATACTAAATTAATTTTTAAACTGTTAGTTATTACATTTGATTTAATGATTTTTTCACCAGCAGATAAATCAAATACATTTTTTACAGTATTTAAGAGATCATTTGTAGTATTGTCATTTACAATAAAATATATACCTATTCCGCAAACAAATCCTATTATTAAAAGCATAGCTACCGTACATATGTCATATTTATTTTCAAGAACAAATTGTTTAAACCATTTTTTAATCATGAAAATCACCTAAGACATACTATGCTTATTTACATATATTTATGAACCGCCAACTATTATTCCTTTTACTGCATCAGTTGCTAGTTTATCACATCTATTATTTAGTTCATCATTTGCGTGTCCTTTAACTTTAGCTAAAGTCACATTATGCCTTTCCATTTGGCGTTCTAATCTTTCCCATAAATCTTTATTTTTAACTGGTTCTTTTGAAGAGTTTTTCCAGCCATTTTTCTTCCAAGATTCTATCCAATGGTTATTGTATGCATTAACCAAATAGCTACTATCTGAATGTAAGGTAACGTCACATGGAAATTTCAAAGTTTCAAGTGCAACTATTGCTGCCATAAGCTCCATTCTGTTATTTGTTGTGTCATCCTCTCTTCCAGATAATTCAATAGTCTTTCCCTCACAAGATAAAACAATACCATAGCCACCAGGTCCAGGGTTACCACTGCACGCTCCATCTGTATATATAACTACGTTTTTCATTTTGTCCTCCTTGATTTATTAGCGCTTAAATGCTAATATAATAATAGCAGAGATGTAAACATATTGCAACTAAGAAAGGATTGTCGAAAAATGAAGATTTTAGGTATTATTGTTGAATATAACCCAATGCACAACGGACACATTTACCAAATTGAAAGAGCAAAAGACATAGTAAAACCAGATTATACCATAGTTATAATGTCTGGTAATTTCACTGAACAAGGTAATATTTCAATAACAAATAAATTAGATAAAGCCTCTCTTGCAGTGACATATGGTGTTGATCTGGTAATTGAACTTCCAACTATATATGCTACATCTAGCGCCGAATACTTTTCTAAAGGTGCAATTGGTATTTTAACAAGACTTAATTCTATTACTCACCTTGCATTTGGTGCAGAGTGTAAAGAATTATCTAAACTAATTAAAATAGCGGAAGTATTAAATAATGAAAATCTAAAAATAGCTACCCTTTGTAAAAATCACGAAAATAAAAAAATAAACTCGGCTAAAATTCAAGCAGAAGTTTTAGAAAATATATTTACAAAAGAAGAATTAGAAATACTAGAAAAACCAAATAATATTTTAGCCATTCAATATTTAAAATGTATTATGAATGAAAATAGCAGCATAACTCCAGTGTTGATACCACGAGTAGGAACTAATCATAATTCAACAATTACAAATAATAATTTTGCAAGTTCAACTTTAATTAGAAAACTTTTCGCAAATGAAGATTTAGATAATATAAAAGTGGTTGTTCCAGAGGCTGTATATAACAAGCTTAAATCAATAGATAGATTATATATCAATAGATATTGGCAGCTGCTAAAATACGAAATAATTAAGCTTACACCATCAAAATTAAAAGACATATATGAAATAGGCGAAGGACTAGAAAATAGAATTTACAACATGGCTCTAAATTCAGACTCATATGAAGAGTTTATAAAAAATATTTCTACTAAAAGATATACTCAAGGTAGGTTAAAGAGAATTTGCAACAATATTTTACTTGGTATAACTAAAGAAAAAAACAACTCACTAAAAAATGTGTATTATGCAAGAATTTTAAAGATATCTAAGGAAAGTAAAAAACTACTCACAATACTATCCGAAAATTCTTCAATACCGGTTATAACAAACGCTAAAAGCTCAAAAACCGAGGAACGTAACATAAACTCATCTATTGAATTGGACTGTCTTGCTACTAAAGTTCATAATTTAATATTTAATGAAAACATACCTGAGTTTCAAGATATAATAACAGACTAAGGAATAAAACTTCCCTAGTCTGCTTTTTATTTATTCTATGTTTCCTGCAATTGGTTCTAAATACATATTTCTTTCTACTTGCTTGTATACATCTCCCACATATTTTTCAAACCAACCTTTATCTGCTAAATATACTTTACCTGTATTTACATCATATACTCTTTCTTTACCTAAGTTTTCATCTTTTTCAATTTGAACAGATATTTCTTCTGATGTATCTCTATTTTTCCATGCCTCTTTGTATGAAGCAACAACATTTTGAATTTCAGCATTTAGGTCTATTACAGTTTCCTCGTCAGCATGTGATTTTACACTTTCTATATATTTATCACTAAATTTTATTGACCCTAGACATTCAAATAATATATCTTTCCAATTAATAAACTCAGTATACTCTGCTGTTACACCAATAGTATTGTATACAGCAAGAGGTAATTTTGTATCACTGCTATCCAAGTCAACAATAATAGTTGTAAACAATCCCTCAGCTTTATCTTTACCAGTATCGTTTGTATACTCAGCTTTTACTATTCCTTCTGTAACTTTTGTTCCCAATGATTTCTTTAAATCTGAGCCCAATTCAAATTGCTCTTTTACTTTAAAATTAAATAAAAATGGGAAGTTAAAATTAGCATATCCTTGTATATTTGTTTTAGCATATCCTACTATAGTAGTCCAAGTCTTAAACAAATTTTCTACGGTTCCTGGATTTAGTATTGGTAATTTTTCAAAACCAGTACTAGATATTCCAGAATAAACTTGGTAGTACTGTTTTGCTTCCTTATTCTTTAAAAAACCTCCTAAAGAATAATAATAGAATATTTGGTATCTTTCATCATCAGGGTTATACACTCTTATTCCATAGTTTTTACCTTGAACAACCTCTACTTGCCAACCTTCAGGCACTTTCATAGAAAAGTCTCCATTGTTATACTGTATAAGTTTGGTATCATCAACTTTGGTTGATGTTATTTTAACAACTGTATCTATAGGTTCTGGTGTAGGTTCTGGCTCTTTTTTATCATCTTTCATGTTAAACGCTACAATCAAAACAACAGATAAAATAATAATTATTATTGATATTATTACAATTACACTTTTTTTCCTTAATTCAAACTTCATTATCATTCACCCCTAGCATATTTATTATACCACAAAAAATAAATAATTAAAGATTAGAAATATTAAAATTAACAACTAAACATAACATAAAAATAACAGCTAGGAAAAACCTAACTGTTACAATTTTTTGAAATATTAAACTAATTCAACAACTGCGCCCGCATCAGATAAAGTTGCTTTAATCTTTTCAGCTTCGTCTTTAGAAACGTTTTCTTTAACGTTCTTTGGAGCTGCGTCAACTAAATCTTTAGCTTCTTTTAGTCCTAGACCAGTTACTTCTTTAACTGCTTTAACTACTTGAATTTTGTTAGCTCCTGCTTCTTTAAGAACTACTGTAAATTCAGTTTTTTCTTCAGCAGCTGCTCCTGCTGCTGCTCCACCTGCTACTACAACTGCTGCTGCAGCGGCACTTACTCCGAACTTTTCTTCAATTGCTTTAACTAAATCAGCAAGTTCAATAACTGATAGTTTTTCGATTTCAGCAATAATGCTTTCAATTTTTTCCATTTTAAAATCCTCCTTAAAATTTATGTTAGTCTTTAGACACTAACTTGTTCCTCATTTTTCTTAGCTACTTGATCAAGTACTACTGCTAGGTTACGGATATTTCCGATAAGAGCAGAAGCAAGTGATGTAAGTAATGCTTCTTTTGATGGTAATTTAGCAAGCTTTGTAAGTTCAGCTTCCTCTATTACTTTTCCGTCCATTATTCCACCTTTAAATTTGTAGAAATCATGGTCTTTAGCAAAATCATAAGCGATTTTAGGTCCTACTGTATATTCTTCTGAACCTGTAACAATAACTGTTGGTCCTTCTAACATACTGTCTAGTCCTTCAATTCCAGCTTCTTTTGCTGCAAGTTTAATTATTGAGTTTTTAACAACTGCACAATAATGTCCAGATTCTCTTAATGCTTTTCTTAATTTCATATCTTCGTCAACTGTAATTCCTTTATAATCAACAAAGAAAGTAATTTTAGCATCTTTTATCTTTTCGCTCAATTCTTTAACTTGTTTTTGTTTTTGTTCTAAAACCTTTGCGCTTGGCATCTTTTGCCACACCTCCTTATGTTTAATATTCAAAAAAATACTGTTACCACAAGGCAACAGTATCATATATAACAATTGAATTTCTTCAATAAAATACACGATTCTCATTACCTCGGTAGGATTTACTTTGCACCTACTGTCTTGGGTAAACTAAATATTACGTTAATTATTGTAACACATAAAATACTAAAATGCAATAGTTAATTCACATTTTTTTATTGCAACTATACAATTTAAACTTTCGACATGCTTAATGTCATTAACAATATCTTTTATAGCACTATTATTATAGTCATTTTGTTACCATATATTACATCAAATAAGCTAACTTCTTTGAACACCTCTCTCATAAAAAAACTCCTTTGCTGTTCGAGGTTCATCCCTCGAACTTGCTAAGGAGCTTGCTTATGCTCGCAAAAATTTCTACTTTGTACCAATTTTTGCTTTCTAATTTAATTCTTAAATTCTCTCGTTTCCCTTTTCCTACTCAATTCCAAGTACTGGGAAATTCAGTTCACAGTCTTTCACTATTGAATATAAAGTGTGACGCGGAACCCTACGCTTCCGTATGCACCCGCCGGACCGTTGCTGAAACGATAGCTCGCAGGATTGTAGGACCCACTGCGATTATAGTTGCCCCCACGGTTAACACGCTCGTTAGAAGAGAGGGACTCCATTGTCCATTCATCAACATTACCCGCTAAATCATATATGTTTTTTGACTTCCATGCTTCATTTCTTCCTGTTGTATAATTCATATTTGAAAAACCCCTATTGGTTGCCACATC
>OIYG01000827.1_pt1 | contig 26884 bp, 19 predicted proteins | sample 1587861 | NCBI WGS metagenome assembly OIYG01 (sample SAMN03283272) | human gut metagenome | biome: human-associated habitat; material: feces | host: Homo sapiens | place: Peru | collected 2012 | reverse complement strand
TATATCCCCTATTATTCTACATTGAAATTATCTCATAATTGTCAATTTTAGTCAATACTTAGCTTTAATTGATCTATAAAAAATTTATAGATCTATTTACACAATTATCTTTTAAAAAAAGATAGAACTATATCAATATAATTCTATCTCCATTTTTTATTTGAGACTCTTTTATAGTCTTTTTATCATCAAAAGGTATACCTGTAGTAGAAAGCAAAGTACATTTATCTTTGATAGGATAATGTCCTTCTGATAACTCATTAACAGCTTCGATCAGTAATTTCTTAGCTACATATATTTTTTTTGAAATTGGTATAAATAAATCGTATTCCTTATCTATCATTGGAACAACTAATGTTATAAGTATTTTATTCATCTATATCACCATTATCCACTACAGAATCGCTTAACACTTTTATTAAAATTGGATTTCCTTTCTTAATACTATATCCAAAGCCATTTCCAATATCTTCCTTAATATATTTAGGATTCTTTGATAATTTTATAGTAAATTGATCAGATATGCCATCGCCTATCCAAACTCCATAGTTATTTGTAACTGTACTCTTATACCATGCTTCATATTCAAATTGTTTGATATTATCTATAGTATCAATAATTACACAACTAACTTTTCTAATATCTTTTAATAATTCCATAAATTTCTCTAACTTTTCTTGATTATCCTTTGATAATTTATTCTTAAACTGGCTTATTCCCATTATAATGACAAGCAAATCTTGACAACCTGATATTGATTGATCACTATAGTTATTAGCTACGTAAACTTCATTTAATTTACTAGCATATGAATATACCTTATCAAAAATAGAATCTAAATTATCTTTAGCATACGTGCAGTTAAATTTTTCATTTTCAAACATTTTTTCTGCATCAATAAAAGTAATTGCTAAATTTTTGTTATAACTGCAAACCTTCAAGAATTCTGGTACAAATGATTCAAATGCAGTAAATTCTGTACCAGATATAATAGTTACTGGCTTTGATCTTAGATCAAATGTTGAAACATTTAAAGTATTTTTCTCTATTCCAACAGGTATAGAATCTAAGCTTCTTATATAATCTTTAACTTCTTCAAAATTAACCTGTTCTGGTAAAACTGGAACACTTAAGGCTTTAGTTTCATACTGGTTCGCTAAAGAATCACAAGCATTCTTTACGTATTCTACATTATCACTATTTTTAAACTTAGCTGATTGAAATTCATATATATCATCTAATTTTATTAAGCCTCTTCCCTTTATTTTAGAAGGATAAAGTCCGTGAGTATTTCCAACTATATCAGAGTAATCATTCTCATCATTTAGTTGAAGTACTATATTCTGTTTAAAGTTTTGTTTTAATTTATATCTAATAAAGTTAACTCCACTTGTACTCAAAATAAATATCACACCATATTTTAAACCTTCTCTAGTTAATAAATTAAAATCATCTTCTAAATCAGGATATAGTTCATCAAAAGCTTCATACAAATTTATCATAACTATAATATTTGGAATTATATTACCACTACTTTTTATATAATTAGTATAACTTCCTCCAAATTCACTGAATAATTTTTTTCTTTTGTCTATTTCTTCTTTTAAGAAATTAAACAAATTATTTATTTTTTCTGTGTCATTAGATAATATAACATCCCCTACTTGTGGTGCACTCTCAAACATTTTTAAAGTTTCTGCTCCACAATCTACAATATAAAAGTTAACCTCATCTGGTGTATGATTAAGTAAAGTATTATATATAATAGTTCCCATTAATGATTCCTTACCCATTCCAGCAGCACCATAAATTATAGTATTACCTTCAGTAGATAATGGTAATGTAAGTAAGTGTTGTGATTGAGTTGATGGATCATCATATTCACCTATTATTGGATTTATAATACATCTAGATTCATTATATTTATATTTATCTTTTAAATCTTCTATATAAATATCTTCAGGTATTTTATCTAGCCACAATTGCTTAGCTTCTAGATTTTCTTCCTTACCGATATCATATAAATATTTAACTATATTTGATAATTCTTCACCAGTAGATGAAACGTTAATATCTTCTTCAGGAACATCTACACTTTTTACTACATATCCTACATTATTTATAAAATTAATATTAGTATCTATTTTCTTTTTTATTTTATCTGTACTTATGTATTTAACTCCAGCATATGCTGATTGGCCTAAAGCAAAAAATTCATTATATCCTACTTGTAAATAAAATCTACCTACATTGTGAAGTGAAGCTGCGTCTGGACACTTAATCATGTCAACACTATCAGCTTTATCTTGAACCTTCAAGCAAACTCTAAATTTTGTATTTGACCATATCTGATCATCAACCACACCATTTGGTTTTTGTGTCGCTAGTATTAAATGTACACCAAGTGAACGTCCTATACGAGCAGTTGATATTAATTGATCCATAAATTCTGGCTGTTGAGCTTTTAGTTCCGCAAACTCATCACTTATTATAAACAAATGAGGAATTGGAATACTAACTTTTCCATCTCTTCTAAGCTTTTGGTACTTATAAATATCTATTGTACTTTCATTTAATTTTTCTCTTGTTTCATTAAATATTGCTTGTCTTCTTTTTAATTCACTTTGAATTGAAGCTAAACTTCTTTTCATATCATTAACATCTAAGTTTGTAATAGTTCCAGCCAAATGAGGTATCTTTACACCCGTTTCTTTATTTTCAAAGGCTCCAGCTAATCCTCCACCCTTATAATCTATAAGTACAAAAGCTACTTCATCTGGATTATAATTAATAGCCATAGAAAGTATATAAGTAATTATAAATTCTGATTTACCACTACCAGTCATACCTGCGACAAGACCATGTGGTCCGTGAAACTTTTCGTGTAAATCTAACTTAAATAATTCTCCATTAGTATCTACACCAACTGGTGCTGCCAAAGATGTTATTGGATTATTAACTTTCCATCTATTAAGTAAGTTTAATTGCTCTATTTTTCCAACTCCATACATTTCCAAAAATCCTAATTTATTTGGAAGTGTATATCTATCCTTAGCCATTTCTATAGGTATATTAGATACTACCTTACTTATTTCATTAATATCTATATTACCTATAAAATCAGCTTTAAATGTTTGCTGTTTATCTTTAGTAAGTTCATTTTCAAATATAGCTGATGCATTAGTGTCTACATTGATAAAAGTTGTACACTCATTAGGTAAACCCAATAATCTGTCTTGAACTATAATTAAACTAAATCCAATATTTAATTTATTTGAACATACATCTTTAACTATTTCTATATTTCTAAATGCTTGATAATCATCTGTTAATATTACAAAATATGGACTAAAACTCTTATAATCTAAGTTTCTTACTTTAGATGTATCTCCATCTTCATATTTTCTATTAGAAAAATGATTTTCTAAATATATAGAAATTTGATTAGCTTCATCTACATCGGTAGAAAAGAATCTTATAGTTTTTTCATCGTCGAAACAATAAGGAGTTTTCTTTAAAAATGACCATTTAGATTCATTTTCTTTATTTGTAAGTACTACAATCTTTAAGTCTTCATAACTGTGAAAAGCCATCATTTGAAGAATTAATCCATACGTAAAATTATATATTATAGAGTTTTTACCAACGATAGCTGATATATATTTATCTGTAAAATTAGTAGCTACTGGAACATCATTCATAACCTTTGTTTCTGATCCTAATTTATCTAATACTGATCTTAAATTGTTTTCAGTTAAAGAAAAATGCTCTTCTGGATAGTTAACTTTAACATAAGGTTCCACATTTCCAATACCCAATCTTAGTTTTAAAAAGTCATCGTGTTCTATTTTTCTTTCCCATAAATTTCTTTTTCTATTTAAAATTATTTGCTTACATTCTTCAATTGGAATATTATTTTCTATTAAGGATTGTCTTTGCTTAGCTACTACTCCTCTTATATATTTTCTTCTTTCATCTATATAAGAATTATATTTTTCTACTCTTTTCTTTTCTCTTTTTACCTTTTGCTTAGCAGTATATTTTTTTTGTAATAAAGGCCAAAATATCATACTAAGTAGCATTGCTAGGCAAGTTATAATTGAAGGTAATCCAGATGATAATGATTGAGTTCCATTCATAACATTTACGATAGAGCTAAGTCCTGTAACCATAGAGGTAATTCCCATAGTTATCATAGGACCAACAGAATATGCTAAAGGAACTTCATCATCCTTTTCAGATTCAGGTGGTGGGTCTATTGATACTTCCTCATTTTCAACTACTGTTTTAAATCTAGGCATTCTAAAGAAATACTCACTCTTATCATAAACTCTTAAATCAACATCTTCTAGTTCATCTTTTATATCACTATTTATTTCTTTATCAAGAGATACTCTCTTTTTTAAAACTTGAGTATTATAACTTTTTACACCTTGAGTGTTACAAATAATAATATAGGTTCCACAAATAATTATTTTAAGACCCATTATAAAAATTACATCACCTATATTTAGACTGCTCTCTATAACAGATACACCATTTACAAATACTACCTGATTTACTCCTAAATTTTTTATATGCCAAGCACCATTTACTGAATTTAGACAGCATTGCTTATCTTGAATAAAATTATTGAAATAATTTATTGTATTAGTACTACCATTACCAATATATATTTCACAGTTCATTCCAGTATCAAGTTCTATAGCATTTTCATCATACACAGGTGTAACACATAAAATAAAACTATTATTTTCTCCTACTACTTGTAACTGACAAATATCATATTCTTTTAATTCTTTTTCTTTAAGTGGAGTCTGATTAACAACTATTTTAGTTTCAAAATTACTTTTTAAAATCCATTTACCGCCAGAAGCCTCAATATTTATTAAATTTCTTTTCTGATTATTTTTATCTTTATCCTCAATCCAAAAACTTCCACTAACTTTAGATGGAAGGTCTAGATTATACATTCTACCATTTTTTAATAAAGATACCCTCATATTGCACCCTCTACTCTTTTACACTATATATATGATATCAAAAAAAACAAAATTTTACAATAATTTTAATAGTTATATTTAGGTATATTTGTTATAATAGTTTTGGTGATTTTATGTTTAAATATAGTAATTCAAACAAAAGATATTATACTTTAGATTATTTTTATAAGCAAAAATTTGGATGTAAAGTATTTAAGGTTAGTTTAAATGCTAATTTCACTTGTCCTAATAAAGATGGAAAAGTTGGTACTGATGGCTGCATATATTGCTCTAAAAGTGGTAGTGGTGAATATGCAGGAGACAAAAATAAAAGCTTAGTAGAACAATTTAATGATATTAAAGAAATGATGCTAAAAAAATGGCCTAAGGCTAAATATATAGGCTATTTTCAAGCTAATACTAATACATATGCTGATGTTAAAGTATTGAAAGAAAAATACGAAACAATATTAAAATTAGATAATGTCGTTGGACTTAATATAGCAACAAGACCAGATGCTATCAGTGAAGAATGTTTGGATTATTTAGAAGAACTTTCAAAGAGAACATTCTTAACCGTTGAACTTGGATTACAAACTATACACGAAAAAACATCTATATTAATAAATAGATGTCATACATTAGAGTGCTTTACTAATATGGTAAATAAACTTAGAAAAAGGAATATAAATGTAGTTGTTCATATCATAAATGGATTACCTTATGAAACAAAAGAAATGATGATAGAAACAGTTAAATACTTATCTAATCTAGATATACAAGGAATTAAAATACATATGCTATCAATACTAAAAGGTACGAAACTTGAAGACATGTATAATAAGGAACATTTTAAACTAATAGGTAGAGACGAATACATAGATATTGTATGTGATCAATTAGAATATTTAAGAGAAGACATCGTCATTAATAGAATAACAGGTGATCCAAAAGTTTCAGATTTAATAGAACCTAATTGGTTAATAAAAAAAGTTACTATATTAAATGATATAGATAAAGAAATGGCTAAAAGAAATAGCTATCAAGGAATTAAGTATAATAAAGAGTAATAAAGTCTCATTTCATTTAGAAATGAGGCTTTTTATAAAAAGCATTATTTTGAATTACCAATACTACTTAAAATATAATTTGATCCTTTTTTAGTAAAATTATAATCATATTTTATTAAATTATCTAATTTCTTTATTTCTTCTTCAGTATACTCTTTTACGTTATCTAAAGAACTATCTACAGAGTACTTACCATCTGAAGCTTTCCATACATATATTACAGTTAATGTTAAAGTATCATTACTACTTTTATAGCTATCTAATAAATACTTTCCACTAGGCCCACATCCTGTACCTTTAATTATTTCTCCATCATAAATATCTCAGTTTAGATTAAACATAACAAAGCCACTTCTTATAAATTCAGGTAAATCTACAAGTTTTTTATCTAGTAACTTTTCATATTCAGCCTTGTAATCTTCTACATTTATAGTATATTTATTTTTTGCTTTGTTTTCATTTACTAAATTATCTATAAACAAGCTATGAACTACATATTGGCTTATATAAACCCCATTATTTTTTTTATCAAACTCTTCAATACTTAAAGTGTTGTCTAATTCTAATATAGATTCACCACAAGGACCAACGTTCGAAATTCTATCAAACAAGTTGTTTACAATATCTAAAGATACTTCATCATTTTTTTCATCTACATCATTATCCTTTTTTTGTTCATTTTCTTTTATGACATTATCATATATTATATATCCACCTAAAGTTAATACTAGTAATGATAATATTGTAATCACTGCATTTTTCATATTCCCACTCCTCTATAGTTATTTTAACACAAAAAAAAGATTAAGCAAATTCGTGCTTAATCTAATAATTCCTGTTCTAATGCCTCTAGTGGCTCTTCTTTTAGTCCTTCTAGTTCTAATTCATAACTAGCTTTTCTATATTTTCTAGCTCCAGTACCTGCTGGTATTAATTTACCAAGAATAACATTTTCCTTTAATCCTTCTAATTTATCTACTTTTCCGTGAATAGCAGCATCTGTAAGGATTCTAGTTGTTTCTTGGAATGAAGCTGCAGATAAGAATGAATCTGTCTCTAATGAAGCTTTTGTTATTCCAAGCAATACTGGTTTTCCAGTAGCTGGAATTTTACCTTCAAGAATTAATTCTTTGTTTATATCAGTAAATTTATTTATATTAACCATTGTTCCAGGTAAGAAATAAGAATCTCCTGAGTTTACTATCTTAATTTTTGAAATCATTCTCTTAGCTATTATTTCAACGTGTTTATCTGATATATCAACACCTTGAGAACGATATACTTTTTGAGTTTCAGATAGTATATATTGTTGTGTAGAAATTGGATCTGTTACAGCAAGCAATTCTTTTGGACTAATAGCACCATGCGTTAATTTTTGTCCTGCTTTAACTTCTTGCCCTTCTTCAACATTTAACTTAACACTATAATTAGTTACATGTTTACGAGTTTCTACATCGTTTTTAATATATATTATAAACTTACCATTTTCTTCTTCTATTTTATTTACTACACCATTTATCTCTGCTATAGTTGCTTTTCCCTTAGGATTACGAGCTTCAAATAATTCTTGTACACGAGGTAAACCTTGAGTTATATCGTCTCCAGCAACTCCACCAGTATTAAATGTTCTCATGGTTAACTGAGTACCTGGTTCACCAATTGATTGAGCAGCCATAATACCTACTGCTTCTCCTTCTTCAACTATTTGACCAGTAGCTAAGTTTCTACCATAACATTTTTGACAAACGCCGTGTTCTGTTTTACAAGTTAAAACTGTTCTAATAGGAACTTTAGTTATTCCAGCAGCAATTATCTTATCAGCTAATTGTTCTGTTATATAAGTATTCCTATCACAAATAACTTCTTTAGTTTCTGGATTTAAAATCTTCTTATTAGTAAATCTTCCTAAAATACGATCGTGTAAAGACTCTATAACTGTTCCATCACTATCATTTATAAATGCTTCAACCAAAGTACCAGCTTCAGTTCCACAATCTTCTTCTTTTACAATTATATCTTGTGATACATCAACTAAACGACGAGTTAAGTATCCAGCATCGGCTGTCTTAAGAGCTGTATCAACCGCACCTTTACGAGTTCCGTGTGTAGATAAGAAGAATTCTGCAACTGTTATACCTTCGCTAAATGAAGATATAACTGGGATTTCTTCAGATTTTCCGTTTGGCTTAGAGAATAATCCTCTCATACCAACTAACTGAGTATATGATCCCATATCACCACGTGCTTTTGATGTCATCATAATACATATTGGATTGTCTTTATCAACTTTAACCATTGATTCAAGTTCAGCAGTTATTTGCTTTTTAGTATCTGTCCAAATAGAAACTACTTTATTATATCTTTCGTCTTCAGTAATTAAACCACGTTTAAATTGTTTATTTACTTGATCAACCAAAGCTTGACTATTAGCTATAATCTCAGGTTTCTTTTTAGACTCTTTAATATCGCTAATAGCTATACTAATTCCTGATAATGTAGAATATTTAAATCCTAAATCTTTTAATTTATCAAGCATTACTGATGTTTCAGTTGTTTGATAACGTTTATATATTTGCGCGATTAATTTTGATAAAACTCCTTTATTAAATGCATCAGTAAGAGGCATTTCTTTAATTTTTTCTGGAATATTATCTCCTTTATTTAAGAAATATTTACTTGGTGTTACACCTTCAATATTACTTGATGTTCCTTCAGCTATATATTGGAATGAATCTGGGAAAATTTCATTGAATAAAATTTTTCCTGGAGTTGTAACTAAATATTTATCCATATACTTATCTGGGAATATTTTATGTTTAAATGATTTAACAGGTAAAGCTATTCTAGTATGAAGAGTAATCTCCCTTCTTTCGTAACTCATAAGTACTTCATCAGGATCTTTAAATACTCTTCCTTCTCCTTTAAGTCCTTCTTTTTCTATAGTTATATAATAATTACCTAAAACCATATCTTGTCCTGGAGTAACGATTGGTTTTCCATCTGATGGTTTTAAGATGTTATTAGCACCAAGCATAAGTATTCTTGCTTCTGCTTGAGCTTCTTCTGTAATAGGAACGTGTACTGCCATTTGGTCTCCATCGAAGTCTGCATTAAATGCTGCACATACAAGTGGATGCAAACGAATAGAACGTCCTTCTATTAATTTTGGTTCAAATGCTTGAATACCAAGTCTATGCAAGGTTGGTGCTCTATTTAGCATTACAGGGTGTTCTTTTATTTTTTCTTCTACTACATCCCAAACTCTAGGATCTTGATTTTCAATCATTCTCTTAGCAACTTTGATATTGCTTGCTATTTCTTTCTTTACAAGTCCATTTATTACGTGTGGTTTAAATAGCTCTAAAGCCATTTCCTTAGGTATACCACATTCATACATTTTTAAGCTTGGACCAACAACTATAACGCTACGTCCAGAATAGTCAACACGTTTACCAAGCAAGTTTTGACGGAATCTTCCTTGTTTACCTTTTAACATACTAGCTAAAGATTTTAAAGGTCTATTTCCTGCTCCTGTGATATTTCTTCCTCTTCTACCATTATCAAATAAAGCGTCTACTGCTTCTTGAAGCATACGTTTTTCATTTTGAATAATTATAGAAGGTGCTCCTAATTCCATTAATTTTTTTAGACGATTATTACGATTAATAACACGTCTATATAAATCATTTAGATCTGATGTTGCAAATCTACCACCATCAAGTTGAATCATTGGTCTAAGTTCTGGAGGTATAACTGGAAGTGCTGTTAAAATCATCCATTCAGGACGATTTCCTGATTCCTTAAATGCATTTAAAACATCTAATCTTTTTATTAAACGAATTCTTTTTTGACTTTGAGAATCTTTAATATTTTCAATTTCTTCTTTTAGTTCATTTACTTCTTTTTCTAAGTCTACTTGCTCTAATAATTCTTTTATAGCCTCAGCACCCATGCCTACTCTAAAACTATTTCCATATTTTTCATAGTATGCACGATACTCTTTATCACTAATAGTTTGTTTTTTCTCAAGTGGTGCTGGTCCTGGATCAAGTACTACATAACTTACGAAATAAAGTACTTCTTCAAGATCCCTAGGACTCATATCAAGAACAAGACCCATTCTTGATGGTACACCTTTAAAGAACCAAATATGAGAGACTGGAGTAGCTAACTCTATATGTCCCATACGTTCACGACGAACCTTAGAACGAGTTACCTCAACTCCACATCTATCACATATAATATTTTTATATCTTAATCTTTTATATTTTCCACAAGCACATTCAAAATCCTTAGTAGGACCAAATATTTTTTCACAATATAGTCCATCTCTTTCAGGTTTCAACGTACGATAGTTTATAGTTTCAGCTTTTTTTACTTCACCATATGACCAAGAACGAATTTTTTCAGGTGAGGCAATACCGATTCTTAATCCTTCAAAATTATTAACGTCCATTAATCCTCATCCCCTTCTAAATCTGATTCAATATCATCCATTTCATCAATGTCATCTATATCATCTAAAGAATTTTCTTCGAATTCTTCTTCTAGATCATCTTCATAATCTTCAAGAGTATCATCATACTCATCATCATCTTCTAGGTCATCTTCATAACTTTCAAAAGTTTCATCTTGAGTTGCACCCTCGCCACTTACTAATTTAGCATCAACTTTATTTTCTTTAGAATCAAGCAAATTATCATCCTTATCTGCCTCTTCTAAGTCTTTAAGTTCAACAAAATTTCCTTGTTCATTTAAAACAGTAATATCTAGTCCAAGTGCTTGGAATTCTTTTATTAAAACTCTAAAGCTTTCTGGTACACCTGATTTTGGAATTGGTGTTCCTTTAACTAAAGATTCATAAACTTTAACACGACCAACTACATCGTCTGATTTGATAGTCATCATTTCTTGTAATACGTGAGCTGCACCATATGCATAAAGCGCCCAAACTTCCATTTCTCCAAATCTCTGACCGCCAAATTGAGCTTTTCCTCCTAATGGTTGTTGAGTTACCATACTGTATGGACCTGTTGAACGAGCATGAAGTTTATCGTCTACCATGTGGTGAAGCTTTATCATATACATTACACCAACACTTATACGATTATCAAATGGTTCACCTGTACGTCCATCATAAAGAACTGTTTTTCCATCTTCATCTATTCCAGCTTCTTTTAGGGCATCAATAATTTCTTCTCTATTAGCACCACTAAATACTGGAGTAGCTACGTGAATATTTAATTTCTTAGCAGCTGCACCCAAATGCATCTCTAGAATCTGTCCTATATTCATACGGCTTGGAACTCCAAGAGGGTTTAGTAAAATATCTATAGGTGTTCCATCAGCTAAATAAGGCATATCCTCACTTGGAAGTATTAATGAAATAACACCTTTGTTACCATGACGACCTGCCATTTTATCTCCAACTGTTATTTTACGTTTTTGTGCTATATAAACACGAATTATCTTAGAAACACCAGCTGGAAGTTCATCTGTATCTTCCTTAGTAAATACTTTAATATCGTGAACTATACCTTCACCACCATGTGGTACACGAAGTGATGTATCTCTAACTTCACGAGTTTTTTCACCAAAGATAGCATGTAATAATTTTTCTTCACTAGTAAGTTCAGCCATTCCTTTAGGAGTAACTTTTCCTACTAGAATATCGTCATCGTGTACCTCAGTACCTATACGAATAAGACCATTTTCATCAAGATTTTTACGAGCTTCTTCTGATACATTTGGTATATCTCTAGTAAACTCTTCTGGTCCTAATTTAGTATCTCTACACTCTATTTGATAATCTTGAATATGTATTGATGTATAAACATCATCACGTACTAATCTTTCATTTAAAATAACAGCATCCTCGTAGTTATATCCATTGAAGTTCATAAATGCTACTGTTACGTTTCTACCTAAAGCCATCTCTCCTAAATCTGTAGATGGGCCATCAGCTATAACTTGTCCTTTTGATACTTTATCATTTACCCTAACAATAGGTCTTTGATGATAACAAGTTCCAGCATTACTTCTTTCAAAACCATTTAAGTAATATGTATCCATACCACCCTTAGTCTTTACTAATATTTTTTCTGAATCTACATAGTCAACAATTCCATCGGCTTTAGAAATAACAACTGCGCCACTATCTCTAGCACTTATAGCTTCTATACCAGTTCCAACAATTGGAGCTTCACACTTAATAAGTGGGATTGCCTGACGTTGCATGTTAGATCCCATTAGGGCACGTTTACCATCATCGTGTTCCAAGAATGGAATTCCTGCTGTTGTAATAGATACAACTTGTTGACTTGATACGTCTATATAATCAACATCTTTACTCTTAATCATTATATTTTCGCCACGATAACGAACTGGAACAACATCACTTACAAAGTTATCATTTTCATCCAATTTAACTGTTGCTTGTGAAATATGATATTCTAGTTCCTCATCTGCTGTCATATATTTAATTTCATCCGTAAGATGTCCATTCTCGACTTTTCTATATGGAGTCATTATAAATCCATATTCGTTTACTTTTGCATAACTTGCTAATGCTGTTATAAGTCCTATGTTTGGTCCTTCTGGAGATTCGATTGGACAAAGACGTCCATAGTGTGATGAATTAACGTCACGAACTTCCATACCAGCACGATCTCTTGAAAGTCCACCAGGTCCTAAACTTGATAAACGACGTTTGTTAGCTAACTCTGCTACTGGGTTTGTCTGATCCATGAATTGTGATAATTGACTTGAACCAAAGAACTCTTTAATAGCTGCTGTTAATGGCCTAATATTAATTAAAGTTTTTGGAGTTACTTCGTCTAATTCTTGAGTACTCATTCTATCTCTTATAACTCTTTCAATACGAGATATACCTACTCTAAATTGATTTTGTAATAACTCTCCTACTTGTCTTACACGTCTATTAGATAAATGATCTATCTCATCATAAGATCCTATACCCTCGTGTAAATTTAAATAATAAGATACTGAAGCATAAACATCTGATATAGTAAGTCTTTTTTCAGTTATCTCTTGATCATTACCAATTATTTTAACTATCTTTTCTGGATTTTTCTTAGAGAAAACCTTAACGATTTGAACTCTATTATATGAATCTAATTCGTTATTTATTAAAACCTCTTTTACACCATAACCATTCGCCATAATAGGTTTTAATTCTTCTAGAACCTCTTTAGTAATTAAAGTACCTTTTTCAAATTTAGTCTCGCCATTTACTTTAATATCTTCTGCAAGAACACAATCAAAAAGTCTATCAACCACATTTAATTTTCTGTTAAATTTATAACGTCCTACACGTGCTAAATCATATCTAAATGCATCAAAGAATCTAGATATTAGTTGGTTTTTAGCACTATCTAAAGTACTAGGTTCTCCTGGTCTTAATTTAGAATGAATATCAATTAATGACTCATCTGTGTTTTTATTAGTATCTTTCTCTATTGTACGAGCAAGATATTCATCTTCGCCAAACAAATCAATAATATCGTCATCACTTGATAGTCCAAGTGCTCTAAGTAATGTAGTTACTGGAACTTTTCTTGTTCTATCAATTCTACAATAAACAACATCCCTTGCATCCGTTTCATATTCAAGCCAAGTACCACGAGTTGGTATTATTTGTGAAGTAATTATATGTTTTCCATTTTTCTTATCTACTTCACGAGAATAATATGCGCTTGGTGAACGAACTAATTGTGATACTATAACACGCTCTGCTCCATTGATTATAAATGTACCACTATCTGTCATAATAGGCATATCGCCTAAATAAATTTCTTGCTCTTTAACCTCGCCAGTCTCTTGGTTAAAAAGTCTTGCTTGCACTTTTAAAGGTGCCGCATAAGTTGCATACCTATCTTTGCAACCCTTGATTGAGTATCTTGGCTCTTCAAAAGAGTATTCTCCAAATTCTAGTGTTAAATTTCCTGTAAAACTTTCAACAGGGAAAATATCATCAAATACCTCTTTTATACCTTCAGTCATAAACCAATCATATGACTTTTTTTGAATTTCTAACAAATTGTTTAATTCAATTGCATTTTTAGTTTTTGCATAACTTCTTCTTTCTCGGTAATCACCGAATTTCTTTACTGTATAAGCCACTTTTTCACCCCATAAACTAATTTTTCAAAGAAACACATATTAAGCAGAATAATATATGCCGCCAATTTATAATTGTACACGATTTCAAGCAATAAGTCAATGTTTTTGACAGTCAATAACATAAAATCCTTTATTTTTTTTAACTAGATTAACATTATAGTAATCAGTCATATCCTTCATCACACTTTTTGCTCCTTGATCCTTATTTATAACAAAAATCAAATGTCCACATTCTTTTAAATAGTCCCTCGCACCTATTAAAATTTCATAAAGTATTTTTTTACCAACTCTAATAGGCGGATTAGTTATTATATAATCATACTTTTTATGCACATTGGAATAAATATCGCTCGAAAAAATATTTACTTCGACATTATTTAACTTTGCATTCTTACGAGCTAACGAAAGTGCCCTTTCGTTAATATCAATCATATCAACAAAAGAATCTGTATTATCTTTAACATATATACCAACAGGTCCATATCCACATCCAAAATCTAATACATCACCTTTTATAGTTTTTAAATCAAGGAATGAAAGCAAAGACCTAGTTCCAAAATCAAGTGAATGTTTTGAGAAAACATTATTATCAGTAACAAAAGAATAATTTTTACCACCTATACTTGATTTCACAATTAATTCTTTACTTTCAACATCTGTAAACTTATCAAAATAATAAGACACCTTACCACCCCATTATCCGCACCTATTAAGAAACGGCGAAAGCCCATACTAAATAGTACAGGCTTAAACCAGATCATAATTATTATTTCAATTCAATAGTAGCGCCAGCTTCTTCAAATTTAGCTTTTAATTCTTCAGCTTCACTTGAAGCAGCTTTTTCTTTAATAACTCCACCGTTATCAGCTATAGCTTTAGATTCTCCTAAACCTAAACCAGTAACTTCTTTAATTAATTTGATAACAGCAATTTTATTAGCACCAGCACTAGCAAGTACAACATCAACTGTGCTTGGTCCTTCTTCTTTAGCTTCACTACTTGCAGGAGCTGCAACAGCTACTGCAGATGGATCAACACCAAATTCTTCCTTCATTAAATCTACTACTTCTTTAATTTCTAAAAGAGTCATTTCTTTTAGTGAATCAATAATTTCTTTTGCGCTTAATTTTGCCATAATTCTTTTCCTCCTTTTTTTATTTAATTAACTTTCTAAATTTTTACTATGTAAATCTAAGCAAATTGAAAAATCTCTTGGAATAGCAAGTAATCCACTTGCAAACATTGTAAGTAATCCTTCTCTTGATGGTATTGTAGCAAGTTTCTTTAATTCATCTAACTCAGTAATTTTACCATCAACTATTCCTATCTTCATCTCTAATGCACTATGAGTCTTTATAAAGTCATTAACAGCTTTAATTGGCTCGATAATATCTTTACCAAAAGCAACAACCTTTGGACCATTTAATTCATCCTTTAAATCTATATTTAAACTCTCTAAAGCACGAGCTACTAAAGTGTTTTTATATATTTTTAATTCAGAATCAGATTCTCTTAACTTTCTTCTTAATTCCATAGTCTCTGCTACTGTAAGACCAGTGTTATCTAAAAATATAAATGAACTTGATTCTTTTACATTTTTAGCAATTTCATCAATTATCAATTGTTTCTTTTCTAGTATTTTTGGATTTGCCATAACTAACACCTCTCTTCCTATTTACCGTATTAAGTAAAAAAGTTTACACAAGAAAACTGCGTAAACTTTTGATTTTTTTATAAAATCCTCGGTAGGATATTAAGATTACTCACCTACTGTCTACGGTATTTCTTCCAATTGCATTTATTATAGCATAATATTTTTTATTTGTAAATACTAATTTTCAAAGCTTGATGCATCAATTTTGATACCAGGACCCATTGTAGTTGCACAGGCAATATTTAAAATATATTTACCTTTAACTGCACTAGGTTTAGTTTTATTAATTAATGAAACAAAAGCCTTAATATTTTCTATTAATTTATCATCATCAAATGATACTTTACCAGCTAATATAGCAACATTTCCATAAGAATCTGTTCTATATTCAACACGTCCTTTTTTAACGTCTTCAACAGCCTTTTTAACATCCATAGTAACTGTTCCAGTCTTTGGATTTGGCATTAAACCTTTAGGTCCTAAAACACGTCCTATTTTACCTAAAGCAGGCATCATATCTGGAGTAGCTATCATAGTATCAAAATCAAACCAACTTTCATTAGCTATTTTATCTATCATATCTTGATCTCCAACATAATCAGCATTTGCTTCACGAGCCTCTGTAGCTTTAGCACCACGTGCTATTACTAATACTTTTTTAGTCTTACCAATTCCATTAGGTAAAACAGTAGCGCCTCTTAATTGTTGATCTGCTTTCTTAGTGTCTAAGTTAAGTCTTAAAACTAATTCTACAGATTCATCAAAATTGGCAGTTTTTGTTTCTTTTAATAATTTTACTGCTTCTTCTATTGAATAAGCTTTTCCTTTTTCAATCTTACTTGAAGCATCTAAGTATTTTTTTCCTCTTTTCATGAATACCTCCCATTTTAATATTTAATAAAATAAGTATTTAAGATGATTCTTGATAGCGGAAGGTCAATATCAACATTAAAAATTTATTTATTATTCTTCAACAGTTACGCCCATATTTTTAGCTGTTCCAGCTACTATTTTCATAGCTTCTTCTACTGAATAACAGTTTAAATCTGGTAACTTAATTTCTGCAATTTGTCTTAATTGTTCCTTAGACATATTTCCAACTGGCTCTTTAGAACCTTTATTAGAGCCTTTCTTAATTCCACATATTTTTTTAATTAAGAATGCTGTTGGAGGAGTCTTAATTACAAAGTTGAAACTTCTATCATCATATATAGAAATAACTACTGGTAAAATATCTCCTACTTTATCTTTTGTTGCATCATTATATTTTGTACAAAATTCTTGTAAATTAATTCCTGCTGGACCTAGAACAGTTCCTACTGGTGGAGCTGGTGTAGCTTTTCCTGCTGGAATTTGTAACTTAATTTCTTTTACTAATTGTGCCACGAAAAACACCTCCTATAAATTTAATTTGTTTTTTCGTTGTGGTTCAAATGCTCCGCTCTACTAATGTAGCCATTTAGCTCCCACAAATCTATATTAAAATAAATATAGCTCTATAATATTAACACACTTTTTTCAAAATGTAAATACCCATCTTTAACCTAAGCCTTTTCTATTTCGTTAAATTCTACTTCAACAATAGTTTCTTGTCCAAACAGGTCAAGAGAAACTTCAATTTTTTGATTAACCATATCTACAGACTTTACTTTACCAAACATATTAGCAAATGCTCCACTTATAACTTTTACAGAGTCTCCAGGATTGATTTCATTTACAACATCAATTCTACTCATACCCATATTTCCTAATATTTTGTCTACTTCTGCCTTAGTTAATGGGAAAGGTTTTGCTCCTTTACCACTTGATCCTATAAATCCAGTTACTCCTGGAGTATTACGAACAACAAACCAAGCTTCATCAGTCATAATCATCTCTACTAATATATATCCAGGAAACATCTTAGAATCTTTTTCTACTTCTTTTCCATTTTTAACTACTACTTCTTTTTGAGAAGGAACTACTACTCTAAATATATAATCTTCCATTCCCATAGTACTAGCACGCATTTCTAATTTTTCTTTTACTTTATTCTCGTGCCCAGAATAAGTATTAACTACATACCATTCTTTTTCCATTAGCCAAACACCTTCACAATCATACCTAAAATGCCATCTATACAAGTAAAGAATAACATAAAGAAACATATTACAGTTATTGTAGCAACTGAAAATTTAATCATTTCTTTCTTTTTAGGCCATCTAACTTTCTTCATTTCTTTTTTTACATTTACAAAAAATCTTGCTATAGCTTTCATATTTCACCCACTTATTTTTTTAAAATAAAAACACCTTTTCGTGTTCAATTAAATATTAACATAACTAGGTTATTATGTCAATAAAAATCAAACATTTTATATATATTTTCTTGGAACACGTTTAGATATGTCACAAATTAGTTCATATGGAATAGTATTCATATAATCACTTAAATAAAAAATGTGATCATTATCTTTATAAATATATACTATATCTTTTAATTTAACGCAATCATCTACTTCAACCATTAACATATCCATGCAAATACTAACAACTTTATACTTTTTATTATTAATATATATATAAGCACCTACTATATGCCTATTAACTCCATCAGCATATCCTATAGAAACAGTAGCAATAAATGTATCTTTTTTAGCTTTAAAAACTCCATTATATCCTACAGTTTCACCACTGCTTATCTTTCTTATTTCTATTACTTCACTAGTAAGAGAGAATGTATTTAAAAGATTAGAACCTCTTAGTAAGCCATACATAATAATTCCAAGCCTGCATCCATTAGCAAAAGAAATCTTTGGATAATTAGTTAAAGTTTCACTTTGAGCAATATGAACCATTTCTATTTTATCAATATTTTCGCCAACTATATTTTGAAATCTCTCAACTTGATTTTTATAATTAACACTATTTGATGCTTCATATATGTGTGTGTATACACCCTTCAAGCTTAAATTACTTGTTTTTAATTCATTTATAATGCTATCAAATTCAACTTTACTTTTAATCCCCAAACGGTTCATTCCAGTATCAACTTTAAGATGGATAGTTGCATTTTTATCTTTTATTTTTCTTAAATATTCAATATTAGTTACTGTGATGTCTATATTATTTTTAATAGCTATATCTATATATTTAGAGTCTATAATTCCTAAACATAGTATTGGTATATCAAATTTTTTTCTAATAACTATGCCTTCCTCTAAACTAGAGACAGCTAAATAATTACAACCTGATTTAATTATAGTATCAATTACTTTATATCCATTATGACCATAACAATCCGCTTTCACTACACCAATATAATATTTATATCCAGAATATTTTCTAATTACATTTTTTACATTACTACTTAAATTATTCAAGTTTATATGCGCTAAAGTATTTCTATACCTCATAAAACCACCTAATTAATTATATTATAAATATAAAAAAAAAGATAGAAAATTTCTATCTATTTTAATTTAGCTTTAACTAACCCTACTATAGAACAAGAACAAATTAAATTTTCGTATTCTTTAACTTGAACTTATTTTAATATTTATAGTATTTAAATTCAAATACTAATCATAAAAGTGGTAAAGTGTTAAACTATTACTTTTCTATATCATCTAAATTAAGTTCTATTGAATCTATTCTATATCCATCACTTATACTATTTATATTTAGATTTTCAATAAATAGAGTTGCTTTAAAATCCTTTATAGAAAGATTAACAGCTTCTTCCAATTTATCATTTAAGCTTAAATTCAAATTTCTAATTGGAGTCTTTAGTGAAACATTATTAATAGTCTTTTCTCCACGAGCGCTACTTATTATTTCAATTAAAGAGTTACCATTTTTAACATATTCAGAAAAATCAAAATTTAATGGTTTAATAGTTGTTAAATGAATTGATTTTTCATCGTGATATAATTCTTGATATATCTCTTCTGTAATAAATGGGAAGAAAATACTAAAGTCTTGTAATAGTTTATAAAGTATTGTATAAACAGTTTTTTGTCCTGAATACCTTGGCTCTTCACCAAATTCTTCTGGTCTATATAATCTATGCTTTACAATTTCAATATAGTTATCGCAGAAATTCCAGAAAAACTTTTCTAAATGATTTAAAGCAAGACCAACTTCATAATCTTCTAGATACTTTATGAAACCTTTTTCCATCTCTTGGAAACTTCCTAGTGCCCATTTATCTATATATTCATAGTTATCAAATTCTCTATCTACATAATCAGACAAGTGCATTTCTATAAATTTAGAAACATTCCATATCTTATTAATTAGTTTTTTACCTCTTAAAAATGTCTCATCACTATAAATAATGTCAGTACCAAGTCTACCAGATCCAGCCCAATATCTTATAACATCTGCTGAATATTCATCAATTAATGCCATTGGCTCAACTTTACTATTACCTTTACTTTTGCTTATTTTTTCACCTTTATTTGCCATAACAAATCCTGAAATCATAACATTTTCCCAAGGTTTAGTACCAAACATATAATAATTTTTTACAATTGTATAAAAATCCCAAGTACGTATAATATCGTGAGCATTACATCTTAAAGTCATTGGCTTCAAAATGTCTTCATAATTATTTTCTTCACCATATCTCATATTAATTAATGGTGTTCCGCTTGATGTAGCCCAAGTATCCATAACGTCAGTTTCTGGTACAAACTTTTTACATCCACATTCACAAACTTCATCCGGACTAGTAGTTAATGGATTTACTGGCAAATCTTCTTTTTTTGCGAATACTGGTTTTCCACAATCTTCACAATACCAAACAGGGAATGGTACACCAAAATAACGTTGTCTTGAAATACACCAATCCCACATTACATTTGAAACCCATTCATTATATCTAGCTTTCATATGGGCTGGATGCCAATTAATTTCATCACCTATCTTTAAAAATTCATCCTTATGATTCATAATGTCTATAAACCATTGATTCATGACAGAATATTCTACCCCTCTACCACATCTCTCGTGAGTTTGTACTTCGTGTTCTAACTCCTCTACTTTGACTATATAATTACCAGCAGTTAAATCTTCAACAATTCTCTTTCTAGCTTCTTTAATCTTAAGTCCACCATAGTTTTTAACGGTATCAACAATCTTACCATCACTTGTAAAAATATTTTTTAATGGTAAATTGTATTTTTTCCACCATTCAATATCTGTTTGATCCCCAAATGTACAACACATAACTACTCCAGTACCTTTTGTAGAGTCTACCTTTTCATCTGATAAAATTGGCACTGTTACATCTACAACAGGAATTATAGCATTTTTCCCAATTAAATGATTATGCTTAGTATCATTTGGATTTACAAATACACATACTATAGCTGGTAATAACTCTGGTCTTGTTGTAGCTATTGTAAAAATTTCACCATCTTCAGTTTTAAAATTAACATAATTAAACGTAGTCTTAACAGTTTTAGTTTCTAATTCAGCTTGAGCAATAGAAGTCAAACATTCATTACACCATAATGCTGGACTTTCTTTGTGATAGCAATACCCTTTTTTAACTAGCTCTAAAAAAGATAATTGACTTATTTTAATTGTAGAAGGGCTAACAGTTTTATATGCATTATCTAAATTAGCACTTACTCCAAGTTTACTAAACAATTTTTTAAATTCATCTTCATACTTATCAGTAGTTTCATAACACAACTTAGAAAATTCTTCTCTACCGATTTCTGCAGCTTTTTTTCCTTGTTCTCTTTCAACTAATCTTTCACTAGGCAAACCATTGTCATCAAATCCAAAAGGATAAAATATATTATATCCCATAAGTCTTTTAAAACGCGCTACCATTTCTGCCTGAGAATATGAAAATATATGTCCAATATGAATCTTACCGCTTACTGTTGGAGGCGGAGTATCTATTGAAAATACCTTTCTTTTATCTGGCTTAAATTCATAAACCTTATTATTTTTCCAATAATTTAACCACTTTTCTTCTTTTTCTTTAGCATTGTATTTTTTATCTAACATAATTAAACCCTTCCCTCTATATATTTTTTTATATATTCAAAATACTCTTTAAAAATATTTTTATTTATTATATTATCAAATATTTTATCAACTAATTTTCTTTCAATTAAATATTCATAAGAATACTTAAAATTAAGATCAAATATCATAGCTAAACTTAAGATAATTTTATCACTATAACTCTTAACATCTGTATATCTTATAGATTTATTATTAAAGAAATCTTCTCTTACTTCTTCTGATACTATTTTATCATCTTCTAATAATAAAGATTTATTAATGGAAAGCAAATATAAAATATCTAATTTATCAGCGTCTCTTACTACTTTGCATAAAAGTTTATTATGCTCTGTTAAATATTCTGGAATACTATACTTGTTATGATATTTTATAGCATCATATATCTCATCGTAATATTTTTCATTTAAAGAAAAATTTTTTATATCATTATTTCTAAATAGAAGTTCACAAGCTAAATCGCCATGATCTATAGATTTCAAGTCTGCAAATGTTTTATATTTAGTCCACTGTTCAAATCTTGCGTAATCGTGAAGTAATCCAGCTAACATAGCAATTTCCGTATCACTAGGATTAAAATTATTATATTTAGCAAGCAACATACACAAATCCATAACTCTTAGTGAATGATAAAGTTTTCTATTTATCGCTGAATCATTCGTATCAAAATCATTTACATATCTTATAAATCTTTCCTTAATAATATCTAAATCCATTTTTCCTCCTAAAAAAATCACATCCTATAATAAGGACGTGATTTACGTGGTACCACCTTAATTCGCACACTCTGTGCCTTTAAATTATAACGGTATTACCGGAATATAAATATTCAACTTCCTTGCTACCTTCACCTATTTTTCATTAAGAAAAGCTCTCAGCAAATACCTTTCATCTCTTATAATTACTAAATAAATTACTCCTCAAGTTCAACGTTTTTTATATTTCATATTATAAAGCATTATTATAAATTTTACAATACATTTTTTAATTATAATGATTATTAATTCAAATTAGATTTTTTTAATATTATAACAGGTCTTATACCATTAGTACTACTGTTAGTAATAACTGAAGAAATAATATTTCCATTATAGTCAATAGCATAAGCAGAATCAGTCGTTACTAAAGTTGACGTCCAGTATCCTAAAACATTTTCACAGGGATGGGTAGATGTCTTCATATAATCGTGTAACCACATAGGAAGTCCAGTCCTTTTTCCATCATTTACAGTATATAACTGATCCTTTGTTGGAAGAGCTATTTGTGACTTTTTAATTTTTGTCCATAGAAATGTTCTTTCTAACAAAGTATTTTGAGCTATTATAACATTGCTAGAAGAACTACTAGCCCAGGCTACATACTCATTATTACTTGATGAAGTAACTGCTTTTCCATTCTTACCTATATTAGCATTCATAATTAAAGACACAGTACTTTGATTATTTTCTATAACGAAGAAGACATTTTTTATTCCATCACCAAGTTCACAAACATATTCATCACCATAATCAAAATTTCCTTGAGGTACGTTTCCTGTAGTCTTAGTACTCTCTGTCACAGAATAACATAATATATCATCATACATATCTTTTAAAACATCATTTCTTTTACTATCTAAAATTAATTTACTATTTGCTAAAATAGCTAGTGTTATAGATACAAGTATTATCGCTATTATAAGTATCAAATACATAATTGATGAAACTGCAAATCCTTTATTATTAAGCTTCATAAGTCACCTACTTTTACAAAACAATTATATATTATAATTTAAAATATTTCAATATGGTTTATAGTCAATATTGTTTTTAAAATTTTTTTATTGTATAATTATTTTGGTGATAAAGTGAGAATAAAAAAATGGGTAAAAATCACAATAAGTATAATTATTTTTATAACATTAATAACACTATATAGCAGATATATCGAAATTAAAGGCTTAAAAGTAAAAGAATATAGCATAATAGATAGTTCTCTTCCAAAAGAATTTTATGGCTTAAAAATAGTTCAAATAAGTGATATTCATTACAAAGTTACTACTAATAAAAATGACTTAAAAAAAATAGTAGATGAAATAAATAAATTAAAACCAGATATTGTTTTATTAAGTGGAGATTTATTAGATAAAAACATAAAATATACAGAAAAAGATTTTAAAGACATTACTAACACTCTAAGTAAAATAAATGTAAATATAGACTCGTATGCTATAAAAGGAGAAGACGATTTAGAATTTGAAAATTGGGAACAACTAATAAATGATAGCAATTTCACAAATTTAAATAATAAATATGAAGAAATATACTATAATGGTTCAACACCCATTCTTCTTATAGGTATAAGTTCTAATTACATAGATAATCACATAAAAAAAGATCTTGATAATATATATCAAAATTTAAATAAAGAATATAAGTTTTCTATACTTATGTTACATGAACCTAGTTTTATTGATAATATAGATTATAATAAATTTAATTTAATATTCGCAGGTCATACTCATAAAGGTCAAATCTATATTCCACTAATAGGTGGTATAATAAAAGATAAATATTCAAAATATAATAAAGATTTTTATGAATTTAAAAATACTAAGCTTTATATATCAAGTGGTATTGGAACAAGCAAATATAAATTTAGACTTTTAAATAGGCCATCAATTAACTTTTATAGATTAAGAAATAAGTAATTATTTCTTATTTTTTTTACACATATAATTTAATGGTGATTATATGAAAGAAGAAGAAATAAAAGAAATAAATTTACAGCTTTTCACCCTTTTTCTTTTTCTTTTCTCAGGAGTTATATCCATTTTAATAACATATAATCAAAAATTAGATTTAGAAAATAAAGAGACGATATTCAATTCAAAAGAATCTTATAAAGTAACTCTATTTAACAGAATATTAATTGTTACCTTATCATTAATATTTCTATATATAAATTATAAACTATATAAAATATCTAAAGAGGAAGGAGAAAACTTAAAACCATATCTATTGCAGATATTAGCAGGAATCTTAACAGTTATTGCTGACTTTATAGCGCTATATGTAGTAAATCTATCTACAACTGAATCTATAGTTGACGTAGAAAATCCTATAATATAAAAGAAGCTATTCGAAAATAGCTTCTTTATATTACTTAAATTGTGATTTTTTTAGTGTTATTACTGGACGAGTATAAATTACACCCCTATTTCCACTTGTACCATATTCGACATTTCCAGAATAGAAAGTACCAAGTTCACCAAAAGTATAAATACCATATATAGATGTTCCAGAAGCATAATTGCCAGAATCCATAGTCCAATAGCCTCTTATGCGACCAAAACCTCCTTTAGATATATCGTATAACCATTTTGGAAAATTTTTGCATTCAGAATTATCACATGCTGTAGAACCATTAGATCCATAAGACACTTCTGATTTATATGGAAGTCTTGCTTTTAAATCAGTGTATTCTTTATTTTCTGATGAATCTTTACCATATATAGTTGTTACGTTTCCTACTGTAGTCATATCATAATAGTCACTAGTATACTTTATAGTTATATTTGGTATATTTGTCCATGAAGAAGTTTTTTTGCTTATCGCATCAAATACCGAACGAGGTCCTTCTTTAGTGTTTTCGCTTCCCCAAGCACTTCTTCCAACTAATTCATCATCTTTTGCTATAAGATTAACGTTATCTCCATCTACGCTAAGTACATAAAAATTTACACTTTCACTATCATTTACTTCTACTATATACTCATCACCTTTTTCAAAACTACCACTAGGTACATTTCCATATTCTGATGTTTTCACTGCAGTTGCAATTGCATTTGTTTGTGAACCATTAGAATTTTTACCAACCTCTATAGTTTTTCCATTTATTATAAGTGTTGATGAGTCTGATATTCTTCCGTTTTCAAATTTAATTGTTCCACCAGTTGGTTTAGCATTTTCTACTTGAACTTCTAATAATGTATCTCCATCACATTTTAAGTTTCCATCACTTTGTACATCACAAGTACTTGGACTAAACTTTTCAGTTAAATTTTTACGAGCTACTGCTTGCTCTACTGCATCTAAATAAAGCTCTGCACTTCTTTCATCTGAACTATCTTTAGCATTACCTATCATATTAATTACAATTGGTGTTGCAATTAAAGCTATTATTGCTAGTATTACTATTACGGCTAGAAGCTCTATTAATGTAAATCCCTTATTTTTCATTTTATTCCTCCTATTCTATATATAAATTTTACACATCTTTGTATAATTAGTCAAATATGTTGAAATTGACTTTTTTACTTTACTATTAAATTATGATTCAAATGTTATATTTGAATTACTATAACCACTAGCCCAACCAAATACATTAGTTCCAAAGCTTTTAAAATCTGATGTAGATGTTTTACCTTTTATTGTTACACTTGTTAATTGATTGTTAACAAATGCATAATTTCCTATAGTTGTTACACCTTTGGAAATTGTTACACTTGTTAATTTATTATTATAAAATGCATATTGACCTATTGTTGTTACACTATCCGGAATCTCAATGCTTGTTAATTGGTTAGCTTGAAAAGCATTTGTCCCTATCGCTGTTACTCCTTCTGGTATTTTGACACTTACTAATTGGCTACCAAAAAACACAAAGTCGCTTATAATCTTTACATTGTTTGGTATTACAACATTGTCCTTCTTCTTGCCACCATAACCAATTATCGTTGTGTTATCTATACTACCATCTTTATTTCTCTTATATATGAAAGCTTGATCTTCTGACAACTGATTATTGTTAAATGCACGTGATCCTATCGTTGTCACACTTGATGGAATCGTCACACTTGTCAGTTTGTTACCAGAAAATGCCTCATTTCCTATACTTGTTACACCTTCTGGTATAACGACACTAGTCAGCCCCATACCATAAAACTCAAATGTGCCGTATCCCGCAAAAACTGAGTTTTGAAACGCGTGTTCACCTATAGCAACTACAGTTTTACCATTAATAGTGTTTGGA
>OIYG01000821.1_pt1 | contig 26977 bp, 19 predicted proteins | sample 1587861 | NCBI WGS metagenome assembly OIYG01 (sample SAMN03283272) | human gut metagenome | biome: human-associated habitat; material: feces | host: Homo sapiens | place: Peru | collected 2012 | reverse complement strand
GGATAACGCTCGCCACCTACGTATTACCGCGGCTGCTGGCACGTAGTTAGCCGTGACTTTCTGGTAAGATACCATCACTCACTCATCATTCCCTATGAGTGCCGTTTTTCTCTTACAACAGAGCTTTACGATCCGAAGACCTTCCTCACTCACGCGGCATTGCTCGTTCAGGGTTCCCCCCATTGACGAAAATTCCCTACTGCTGCCTCCCGTAGGAGTTTGGGCCGTGTCTCAGTCCCAATGTGGCCGTCCGCCCTCTCAGGCCGGCTATGCATCGTCGCCTTGGTGGGCCGTTACCTCACCAACTAGCTAATGCACCGCAGGTCCATCCATGTTCATGGCCAAAGCCACTTTAATAGCAGTCAAATGCTTGTCTGCTACCTATCCGGTTTTAGCATCCGTTTCCAGAAGTTATCCCGGGCACATGGGCAGGTTACCTACGTGTTACTCACCCGTTCGCCACTAGATTCAGAAAAGCAAGCTTTCCTTCCTCTCGTTCGACTTGCATGTATTAGGCATGCCGCCAGCGTTCATCCTGAGCCAGGATCAAACTCTCCATTTGATTTAGCTCTTAGATGTCTCTGACATCTTTCTTTACAATTGTTTGTTTCGAAATTGACGTTTTAGTTTGTATTTTTATTTCCTGTTCAGTTTTCAAAGATCATGTGCACCTCAGCAGTGCTCATCTATATTACCAAATACTTCCTCTTTCGTCAAATGTTTTTTTAAACTTTTTTCATCTTTTTTACTGTATACGCTTACACTGCCATTTTTAAAAGAAAACTGGCAGCATGCCAATCTCTTACTCACAAATCAATTCTTCAATTTTATATTCAAAAATATGATGAAATAAAGCAATTACTCTTCCAACGCCAAGTACCGCAATTACTGTACCTATTCCAATACCAACAATTTGATGCGCAATAAATATACTTATACATAACGTTATACATAGATTTAAACAATCAAATAGATTTTTGGTTAAACCAACACTTTTATTAAACCTTTCAGCCAATGCCTGCACAATACCATCTCCAGGGTTTGGTACTAACTGCATACTCAATGACATGGCTGCACCTATACCTGTACAAATTATCGCAAAGGCTAGAACTATAAAACGGATTCCTAAATTCTGGGAAGTTGGAATATATGTGGAAAATATATTCAATAAACGCGTAAATATTAAACTTAATGGTAATTGTAATAAGTTTGATACAATTTTCTTATTCTTCTTCAACTTTAAATGAATTATTATTTGTATTACGACAAATATAGCGTACACCACAAAAGTTAAATCCCCAAAATTGTATCCAGTTATCTGCGATATACTATAGGGCACTGAAATAATTGGAGATACGCCTAAATTTGCCTTAGTGTTCAAAGTTAAACCCAACGCTAATATAAACATTCCAATTATATATACTAAAAATTGAATTCCTTTTTTATTCAAAAACTATCTTCCTTTCTTAAACGAAGTAATTTTATCAGAAAAAATAATATTATATAAGAAGTGTGAATAAAACTTAGAAAAAAACATAAAAAAAGGCCGCACTAAAAAGAGGTGGTCAAAATCACTAAAAAAAACAATTTCAAATAGTTGTTTATAACTGAATTGAAGAAAAATCAAAGTTTGAATCTTTTAAGAATTGCAAAGCAGATTCAACTGTCATTGTTGGTTCTTTTTTCGGCTTTGGATTTGTTAAAGATTCATAATCACATGGATTAAACTCTTCACCCGTAAGAATCATGTGATATATACAGACAAGCATCATTCGTGCTATTGCGATAATCGCCTTCTTATGGCCTCTGCGTTTTTTGATTCGACAGTATTTGATTCCGAAGTATGAATTCTTGTCTTTAATAGAAGAAAGTGCACATTGAACAAGCAATGGTTTTAGGTATTGACCAGCTTTAGAGATGCGAACGGATTTTTTCTTATTTGCACTTTCATTGTTTGCAGGAGAAAGACCTGCCCAATTGATTAACTGCTTATCGGATTCAAACTGATTCATATCTGTACCAATCTCAGAAACAATCAGGATAGCTGAGAGTGCACTGATTCCCTTGATATGAGTTATGTGTTGGAAATAGTCTCGCAAAGGATAAGCTCTTTTGATAAGTTCAGCTTCACAGGCTTGAATCTGTTTATCGAGATACTCAATATGATTCATAACTGTATCCATTTTAAAGCGTTGATCTGATTCGATATGGTATCCCTGTAATGAATCTAAGATTTTATCTTTATCTTTGCAGTTTTTATGAATAAGTTTCAAAATCTTGTCATCTTCAATTACTTCAGATTGCATCAATTCCTTCATGATGTTTGTAGCAGTTTTACCAAAAGGATCAGAAACTGCAGAAGCAAGACCGATATTAGAAACTGTCAAACAATTCTGATATCTGTTTCTTTCGGAAGAGCGCATATAGACAAGCTTGCATCTGTAACGAGCAATTTCTCTCATTTCTCGAATCTCTTTTTCAGGAATAAAAGAATGTTTGACAAGATCACACTTGTAAAGGTCGCAAATCCATTTGGAATCTCGCTTATCTGTCTTTTTGCCTTTAATGGCTTTAACATATTTTGGGTGAGTAAGACAAATGTTCAATTCAGTTTCAAGGACGTTATAAATTGGAATCCAGTATTTACCTGTAGATTCCATACAGACATCATAACAATCATGTGATATAAACCACTCTTTTAAACGAATCAAGTCCGAATAAAATGTGGAGAATGATTGCTGAATATATTCAGTAGTTAGAGTTTGTTTGTCTGTAGTTCCGATTGTAGCAACAATCAGATTTTTGTGGACATCCATACCACCACAAATAAAGCGAACAATTTTAAAAGTCATAAAAAATCTCCTTTCTGTGAAAGGAGAAGTGGCATTGACGGTCATCAAAGCGAATCGACAACAGTTGATTAAACAATTATAAGTGTCCGGGCTCAAAGTCCCCTATTATTTGTGCTTGAAATGATGACGGCAACTTATAAAAATGCAGGTTAATTCTATCGAGTAGAATACCTACTCACCTCCACGTGCTCTGTCGTGTACCACCTCTTTTTCATGGTAACACATAAAGCGTGGGAAAAGAATTTATTAATAAAGTATTTGTGTCCGCGCGACTTTAGGCGCGGGGAAATGGAGGAAAAAATGAAAACTACAGATCCAAGAAAACAGGCTATACTAGATAGTTTAAAAGGTGGGTTAATTGTGTCTTGTCAGACACAGAAAGATGAACCAATTTATACACCAGATATGGTTTTAAAAATGGCAGAATGTGCAAAATGGGCAGGAGCTGTTGGTCTTCGCTTGAATTCACCAGAACAAATTAAACAAGTAAAAGATGCGAATTTAGGACTTCCAATCATTGGTTTATATAAAGTTTGGCATGATGATACTTGCGTATTTATTACACCAACAATGAAAGAAGTTGATGCAATCGTTGAAGCCGGTGCAGATATTATTGCGATTGACTGTACAAATGAAGTGACGCATGAAGGAACAAAAGCATGGGATTTAATTAAAGAAGTTCGTGCTAAATATCCAGATCATTTGATTTTTGCGGATTGTGCAACCATCGAAGAAGCAAAACGTGCCAGTGCCAATGGTGCAGAAATCGTAGCTCCAACGTTGTATGGTTATACACCTTCTACCCAAAACATTGAAGGCGCAAACTTTAGAATGGTTGCCGAAATGTGTCGTGAAATCGGGGATGAGGCATGTGTTATTATGGAAGGACATTTATACACGCCAGAAGATGCGATGAAATGTATCTTTGTAGGATGCCATTCCGTTGTGGTAGGTTCAGCGATTACACGTCCTCATTATGTAGCGAAACGTTTCGTTGACTGCTTAAGCAAATATAGTGATGATTGGCGTAAAGTTGAAAAAGCACATCATACAAATGAATTGAAGTAAATTAGAAAAGATCGAATGACCAATAAAAATGGCGCAATAAATTTGGATGGGATTAGGTGTATTAGCTCTTGAAGAATTTAAGGGGCGGCATATACCCCAAAACGGTTTATAGCTGATATTGGGCTTGGATAATATTTAGTTGTCCGGGTCCTTTTTTCAACCATTTTAACATTTCCGTCATCCTTGTCGATTTCAAAATCAATACTGTTTTCTAAGACCAACATGCATCTGTTTCTGAATCGTTTGCAGTTGCGATATCCATTAGCTGTTTTGTAACTAATTTGATGATCGCATTGCGATTTTCCATCAGTGCATTGTTGATTCTTTTCTGTTCTACAGTAATTTCTCCTGTGTATTTCGATACATTATATGTTGATGATTTCAACTTTTTAATTACGACATTTCAAAGGAAACAACTATAAAGTGTTGTGTGTTGCATTGCATACGGAAACGCAAGAGATGATGGTAGTTTATCAAGCATTATATGGGGATTATGCGTATTTTGTACGTCCATATGAAATGTTTGTGTCCAAAGTTGATCGTGATAAATATCCAGATGTGAAGCAAGAATATCGATTTGAATTTGTAGAAGAATAGGCTTAGGTTTATTCTTTATTCTAACGTTGTGATTTGTTAATGTGCAGAAAGAATGAGTGTGTTAAAATGACTAATATTGACAAAGGGTGATTTAAATTATGAGTCGTGAATTATTTTTAGACTTTTTTACAGAGCATGAAGTGCCTGTTATTCGTAAAAGAAGACATACATTTTTAAATATGGATGATGAGAGTGTATATTTTTTAAAAGAAGGTGTTGTGAAGGTTAGTGTTTTAATGCGTGATGGACGTGAATTTAATATTGCGTATTTAAAAGGCTTTGATATTTTATCAATGTTTATAGATGCAGTTGTTGATTGTAAATTTTCTTCATGGACGATTCGTGTTGAGAGTGATGAAGCTAGTTTTTATTGTGTTTCTAAAGAATTATTTAATCAATTATTAAATGAACATTCTGAATTGGTGGAATACGTGAATACGTATTATCGTAAGAAATTATCGGAAACAATTTCAAGACAAGAATTAATGACGATGAATGGCAAGAATGGTGCTGTATGTGCATTTATATACTATTTGGTTACAATGTTTGGAAAAGAAGCGCGTGATGGAATTTTGATCGACCTAAAGATCACAAATGATGATATTGCGGGTTTCTGCGGAATTTCAACAAGACATAGCGTGAATCGTATTTTGCGTGGCTTAAGAGAAGAACATGTTATTCGCACATTGTATAATAAAATCATGGTCTTGGATGTCGAGTATTTAAAACAATTTGTAGATGTTAAGGTGGATGCATAATCCGCCTTTTTTCATGCAAAATAAAAAGAGCCGACTTAAAATGTGGGATGTCGACTCTTAAAACTGGTCATTATAAGAAAGACTATCATGAGTTGGTTACAACCAGTTTTGTTTACTATATCATGGTTTTTGAAATGAAAAAAGAGCTGAACTAGATGATGTGGCAAATAATTCAGCTCCATTCATAGGAAACTGGATACGCAAATTACTTTATGGACAAGCTATCCAGCAAAATACAGTATATCATCTTGTTGTGTATTATACAAAAACAATTGTCTATGATTGCATATATAAGGAACTCGCAACATAATAAATATCAATTGCTAACAAGATTCCATTAAAGTATGATACAATGGAAATAATGATAGAGGTGACGAAGATGAATTGTGACTATGTGCTTCAATATCTGAAAAGGATGGAAGTCCCAATTGTTTCAAAAAAGAACCATGATATTATAATGTGCGGTTTAGAAAAGATGATTTTCTTAAAGGAAGGTGTCGTAAAGGTGAGTTCCATTTTAGAGGATGGACGTGAATATAATATAACTTACGCCAAAGGGCCTAATCTTCTTTCGTTAATGTGCGACACACTTCGTGAAGATGTTGCGTATCGTATAAGAATTCGTGTTGAAAGTGAAGAGGCATCTTTTTGTTTGGTAAGTCGAGAAGATTTCTCAAGGGCTGTAAAGCGAGATGAAAAATTAAAAGAGTATGTTGAGGCATATTATCGTGAGAATCTACAAAGAGCTTTGTATCGCCAAAAATGTATGACAATGAATGGAAAGAGTGGCGCTATCTATGCCTTTCTTTATAATTTGATTCCTTTGTTTGGAAAGGAATGCAGGGAAGGTATATTGATTGATGTGCAAGTCACAAATGATGATATCGCAGGATTCTGTGGTATTTCTACAAGAAACAGTGTCAACCGTATTTTGCGTGGATTAAGAGAAGAGAATGTAATTCGTATAGTCGATAATAAGATTTTAATTTTGAATGCAGATTATTTAAAGCCATATGCAGACTAAAAGGGTGATTGTTCACCCTTTTCATTTCGCTAATTTTTCTTTTAATAGTTCTATATTGATTGGCTTTGCGATATGTCCATCCATACCTGCTTCTATGCATTCTTGAACATCACTTTCAAATGCATTGGCACTCATCGCAAGAATATGTACATTTTTTGCATCTTCTCGTGGTAAAGCACGAATTTCTCGAGTGGCTTCAAGACCATCTTTGACAGGCATCATAATGTCCATAAAAATATAATCAAAAGTGTAAAGCTTAGATTTTTTGAATTGATCAAGGGCTTCTTGTCCGTTTCGAGCAGTCGATACATCAAGCCCTAGATCTTGTAAAAGAATGGTTGCGATTTCTAGGTTGATATCATTGTCTTCAACAAGCAGTGCTTTCTTATTTTTTAGGTTTAATGACTTAGTTTGAATGGGTTTTATGATTTGTGGGTTTGGATCTATCTGTAAAGGAAGAATTATCCTAAAGGTTGTACCCACATTTTCTTTACTTTCCATTTGAATCGTACCATGCATCATTTCTACAATGTCTTTGACAATGGATAGACCTAATCCTGTACCATTATATCCGGTTGTGGTTGGTTTACCTTCACAGGTAAATGGTTCAAAGGCATGTTTCTGGAAATCTTCACTCATACCAAGTCCTGAATCTTTACATACAAATTCATATAGGGCATGTGTATCATCACTCGATAATTCGGTGCAATATAATGTAACAGAGCCACCTTCACGGTTGTATTTTATGGCGTTGCTTGCGATATTCATCAATAGGCGGTTTAAATATTCACCACTACCCACAAAATTACGATGGATGATCTTGCTCATATCTTTTCCGCCAAAGAATTGTATGTCGTGCTGTTCGCAGTTTGTTTCAACAATCGCAATGATTTTATTTAGAATATCAATGAGGTTGAATGGTTTGTTTTCTAAAACAAGTGTACCGGATTCTACTTTATTCATATCTAGAATATCATTGATCAATGACAACAAGTAGTCAAGTGAGGTCAATACTTTTTCTTTACAATCATAGAGCTTATCTGTGTCATTTGAATATCTTTCAGATAGGTTGATCATACCTACGATGCCATTTAATGGTGTACGTATGTCGTGAGACATTCTTCGTAAGAAGTTTGTCTTGGCAAGATTTGCACGCTTAGCTTCAATGGCGGCTTCTTTTAGTTTTTCTTTGGCTTCGAGCTCTCTTTTCTTAAAATCATCAATGTCAGATAGAGTCATCAATACATTAGACAAATTATGATTCTTATCATAGGTTTGTGGGATGATGGAGCAGGCATGCCATTTTCCATCTTGGCCTTTTGTTTCTAGGGTAAGAATGTTTTTGCCTTTCATACGCTCAGGGATTGTGTCTAGATCAATAAATTCTAAGACTTCATCTTGAAAAGGTGAAGAACTATTCTTAGCTATATAATATTGTTTTAATTGTTCCATACTTCCTTTAAAATCGGTTTCCGTAATTTTCTTGTCGGAACTCTTGTAAGAGAGTACGGTATAGGTTTGTTTCTTTAAATCAATGGTTGCGATACTCTTATAAATTGAACCAATCGCATGAATGATTTCATTGTATGTGCGCTCTTTTTTTAGGGCGTCATTCAATTGTTTATTTTGTTCTTCCCGTTCTTTGACAATATCATCAATATGGCGTGAGCCTAGAATGACTTTAAAGCCAGTGTCAGACTTAATTTTCACAATGCGTGTTTCCATATAGTATGGATTATCTTGGTCTTTGTTGATACAAAATTGTAAAGAAAGTTCATCCCTATCTTTCATGGCTTGCATAAGATTGTTTCGTTCTAGTTTTTCAACATAGGATTCATTGCCTTTATAAATCGATTGTGTCTTACTATATATGTCTAGGGTCGTGGAATATTTAAATTCCGAACCCGATGCGATATGTGGATTGGTATCTTTGATGACTTTTAAATCGTCTCTTTCTAAATCACATACATAGACAACACTATAGTCATTGCATAATGCCAATAATATGGAGTCTTCTTCAGAAGCTTGTTTATAAGCAATTTCTAATTCTTCTTTTTGGTGTTTCTTTTCTTCAAGGAGTTGTTGAAGGCGTTTTTCATTCTTATATTGTTTTTCCATGAGATCATCCATGACTTTGACGCCAATCACAACTTCAAAGCTGGACTTGGATTCGTTGATTTTAATGGCTCGAAAAGAATGGTATTCATTGCCATTTTGATTTGGCTTTAAACGACAATGGTAGCGATAGATGGGATTATGTTTGAGCTTTTCCATTAATGCCTGTGGTCCAAATTCTTTCCATATGCTTTCTTGAGCGGAATCTTGAATATAAAGATTCTCAAAATATTGAATCATTTTACTAAAAGAGTGAAGTGTGTAGGAATCCATGGTTTGTATAGCCATATCGGTATGGGTTCCTTTGTCAAAGCGAATGATATCGATGGTATCTTGAATGAGGTCACATTGATAGATGGCTGTGAAATCTGTGCATAAAGCTTCGAGTAGTTTTGGATTCATGATAACCCACCTTTCAAAAAAAAGCGTCTTTAGAAAGACGCTGGTAAGATTGTGCAATTCATAATATAATCATGCACCTTTCTAAGGGCATTATACTAGATTGTCATAACGAAAAAAAGAGCTGATCGGGTAAATCAGCTCAAGAAATAGGAAACGCTGGATAAGCGGTAAAAGGGTAATTTGATTATCCAGCATAGCCTAGTATATCACTATGAATTGAAAATGCAAGGAGATTGAACATATTTTCTGTATCACTAGTTTTTAATATTGATTTGTATTATACTTGAGATAGATTCCGTATCGGAATTTATTTTTTTTGGAGGAAATATGAAAATTATTGTAGTTGGCGATGGGAAAGTTGGCTTTGCGATTGCGAAACAATTGAATCAAGAGGGTCATGATATTACAGTGGTTGAAAATAAAGCGAATGTATTATCGAGTACAATGAATCAACTAGATATTGTTGGTGTGCAAGGGAATGGGGCTAGTTTAGACACATTGTTGGAAGCACGTGTACCTTCGAGTGATTTGTTGATTGCGGCTACATCAACGGATGAAGTGAATATTATTTGTTGTTTATTGGCAAAAAAATTGGGGGCTAGACATACCATTGCTCGTATTCGTAATCCAGAATACAATAACACAGTTCGTTTGATTAAAGATGAATTGGGATTGAGTATGAGTATCAATCCAGAGCAGGCGGCGGCTCGTGAAATTTTGCGCGCAATTCGTTTCTCAAATTCCATTAAAGTATCGTCTTTTGCGAAGGGAAGAATTGAACTTGCTGAAGTTAAGGTAACAGAAAATTCCCCACTTATAAATATGCGTGTGGTTGATATCAATCGTCGTTTTAAGACAGAAGTCTTGTTTGTGACAATCTTGCGTGATGGCCAAGTCATTATTCCTAATGGAAATACGGTGATTTATGAAAATGATCGTGTAACATTAACAGGTTCAACTACGCAATTGGAGCGTTTCTTTATTAAGATTGGTATTTTAAGTGATCGTACAGTCAATGAGGTTATGATTGTTGGTGGTGGTCGTATCACATATTATTTGACGAGCATGTTACTTGAATTGGGTATGGCCGTTAAAATTATTGAGTTGAATAAAGAGAAGTGTATCAACTTGGTTGAAAAATTCCCACAGGCAACAGTTATTCATGGAGATGGAACGGATCACGAATTATTATTGAGTGAATCATTAGAGGAAATGGATGCCTTTATCGCTCTTACAGATAATGATGAGGAGAATGTCATTATTTCCATGTTTGCCCAAAGTCATGGTGTTACGCATGTGCTTCCTAAGGTAAATCGTGTTTCTTTAGGTTTCTTGTTGGAAAAGTTGGGTCTTGAAAATTCAATTACGCCTAAGTTTATTACCGCAAACCAAATCGTGCAGTATGTTCGTGCTATGCAGAATACGGTTGGATCAAACGTTGAATCTTTGATCAAGCTCGTGGATGATAAGGTTGAGGCTTTAGAATTTAGAGTGCGTGACAATTGTCGTTTTATTGATGTGCCAATTAAGGATTTAAATATTCGTAAGGGTATTATCATTGCGTATGTAACACATAAAGGTGTTTCTAAGGTGGCAACTGGGGATATGCGTATTCAACTATCGGATACGGTTATTATTATTAGTAAGGTTGCAGGGTTGAGGGATATCAATGATTTACTATCTTAAGCATAATATACATAAACTCAACTGGACTATGATTGGTAACGTATTGGGTATGGTGCTTATTGCGCAAGCCTGTTTAATGGTGTTGCCGGTCATTGTGGATTTGATTTATCAAGAAGGATTATATGATTCTTATTTGATCGTAATTGGGATTTGTTTGGTTTTAGGATATGTTTTAACGCGTAAAAAGGCGAGAATGAATTCTTATTTTGCCAAAGACGGAATGATTGCGGTAGGTATTGCCTGGGTCGTTGTTTCTTTCTTTGGTGGATTACCATTCTATTTGTCGGGTGAAATTCCTTCTTTTGTGGATTGTTTCTTTGAAGCTGTGTCTGGATTTACAACGACAGGTTCAAGTATTTTAACGGAAGTTGAGAATTTGAAGCATGCCACACTCTTCTGGCGTAGCTTTACACACTGGATTGGTGGTATGGGTATCTTGGTTTTCATTTTGGCCTTACTTCCAAAGTCAAATGATCGTGATATGCATATCATGCGTGCGGAAGCACCTGGTCCTACCATTGGTAAATTAGTACCTCGTATGCGTCAGTCCGCTATGATTTTATATACCATGTATATGGGATTGACTGTCATTCAGGTCATTTTACTATTGATTGGCAAGATGCCATTGTTTGATGCGTTATGTAATACGTTTGGTACGGCGGGTACCGGTGGTTTTGCGATTAAAAACACGAGTATTGGTGCCTACAACAATGCGTATTATGAAGTGATCATTACGATTTTCATGATTTTATTTGGTGTGAACTTTAATATGTACTACTTTTTATTGATCAAAGATTTCAAACAGGTCTTTAAAAATGAAGAGTTGCGTACATATTTAGGTATTATTCTATTCTCAATTACTTGTATCACATTAAATATTTTATCCATGTATAATTTTGATGTATTCAAATCCATTCGTTTGGCAAGTTTTCAAGTGGGTTCAATTATAACGACAACGGGATATTCGAGTTGTGATTATAGTGTCTGGCCACAATTTAGTAAGATGATCCTCTTCTTATTAATGGTTTGTGGTGCGAGTGCTGGTTCGACTGGTGGTGGTGTGAAGGTAAGTCGTCTTTTGATTATTGTAAAGAAAATCAAATTGGATATTCAAAAGTTACTACATCCACAAAAAGTAGAAGCCATCACAATGGATGGTAAAGTTGTAGATACAGAGGTGGTCAATCAGATCATGGCGTATTTCTGTAGTTTCATTATTATTGTCGGTGTCTTGTTGTTCTTGGTTTCATTTAATAATTTTGATTTTGAGACAACGGTAACATCGGTAATGACTTGTATTGGCAATGTAGGTCCAGGATTTGGTCTTTGTGGTCCAATGGGAAACTTTTCCATGTTCTCGGATTTTTCGAAGATCGTCTTATCTTTTGCGATGTTGATTGGTCGTTTGGAAATCTATCCAATTATCATTTTCTTGGCTCCAATTTTAAATATTCGTAGTGTATCTAAGAATATTCATACTCGTAAAAAGCGTAGAAGCAATTAAGGTACTTTATGTACCTTTTTTATTTGCACTTTTTAGTACAATTTGTACTTTTTAATTGAGTGTAAACGCATACATCTAACTTAAACGTAATTTGTGTTACTATATAGTCAAATTAGTTTACTTTTATTTAATGGGAATATAACCATAGTTTTTAGTGGATTGAAATAGGGTTGAGAGTTTGATAGAGTTTATACTATTAGGGGAATGACTATGAAAATAATAGATAATGATTTGACAATTCAAGAAGTGTGTGGGCGTATTGGTGGATATCATCGGTGTTCATTGGAGGATGGATATCCCTTTTTATATGTGAGTTTAAAATTTCAAGAGATTTTTGGTTGGTCAAAAGAAGAGATTGAAACTCGATTTGATAATAAATTAATGAATATGGTGCATCCAGAGGATAGAGAGATGGATTTATTCAATTCTGTTTTTCGTTTGTTAGGAAAAGATGGATATCACTATGTAAGTGAGAGTGTAGAGAAAGAGGGAAATTCTATACTGCATGGACATATTTCGGATGTGACAGAGTTTATTCGTGAAAAGGAAAAGAATAATATCTTATCGGCTTTGACTATGGATTATACTTCTTTAGTGCTTTGTGACTTGAAACAAGATACGGTGGAAGTGATTAAGCAGAATGCGAGTTGTGCTGAAATGAATTGGCATAGTTATAGTGAAAGTTTAAATTATTTCTATGATAATGTACTGATGAAGGATTCTTGTCCAAATTATATGGATATTTTATCAAATGAGTCTTTAATGCGTACATTAAAGGAACAGAGTTCTTTAGAATGGCATTTTCAAATTGTTCCGGATGAGAATGGAATTTCGAATTTGGGAGCAAGGGCAGTATTTCTATATGAGGATTTGAATCATTTTAAGATTATAATGGGTTTTCGTCCGATTGATGAAATTGTAAAGAGGGAAAAAGTATTAGAACTTCAAAGAGAGATTATTGAGGGTCTTGGTAAAGAATATTTTTCCGTATTATTGTTGGAGTTGGATAGTGGTCAAATCTTTTCATATCGTGAAGTGGGTGAGAATGGTAAGCGTATTGCGGATTTTTGTCGTAAATATGAAAATCAGTGGTGTGCATTATTGCCAGCTTATGCCGATGAGATTGTGACGGATGAAAGTCGTGAGAATTTCTTGGATCAGCTTTCGTTAGATGCATTACGTTCAAATCAAGATGATTTTTCAATGACCTATGAATTTAAAATGGGTGATCGTATTCTTTATCATCAGACACGTATTGCGTATGTTTATAAAAAGGATCGTAGTCGTGTGGCGGTGATTGGTACAAGAAACATTGATGATTTGATCAAGAAGGAACGTATGCAGGAGGCAAAATTAAAAGAGGCATATATTGTTGCGGAAGAGGCGAATAAGGCGAAGACGGATTTCTTAAACAATATGTCGCATGATATTCGTACGCCTATGAATGTGATTCTTGGCTACAATGAGTTGATGAAGCAGTACTTGACAGATCCAATCCTGGTGGATTATCAAAATAAGATTGAGCAGAGTGGTAAGCTATTACTTTCAATCATTAATAATGTGCTGGATATGGCGCGTATTGAGAGTGGTAAGATGGTTGTCGAAGAAAGAGCCGAGCAAATCGGGCTTGTAGTAGAAGAGCTCGAGAGCGTATTCGAGTCGAGTGCACAAGAAAAGAATATCGTATTTACAACGAGTGTGGATGTGGATCATACACATGTGTTGTGGGATGGTTTTAAGGTTCGTGAAATCTTAATGAATCTAGTTGGTAATGCGTTTAAGTATACGCCTGATGGTGGTCGTATTGAGATTGATGTAAAGGAACTAGATTGTGAAAAACCTGGTTATGTCAGAATTCAAACACAAGTTAAAGATACGGGTATTGGAATGAGTGATGACTATCTTCCAACATTATTTGATTCTTTTTCTAGAGAATACAATACAACGATTGGAAAGGTTTCGGGTACAGGTCTTGGTATGTCGATTGTCAAAAATCTTGTGGATATGATGAATGGAGAGATTTGTGTCAAGAGTAAACTGGGTGAGGGTACTTGTTTCACTCTTACTTTTGAGCATAGGATATCGGATGAGGATAGTATAGAAATGAATCAAGAATTGGATGTTCTTGATGAAAAATCCATCTTACAAGGTAAGCATGTATTACTTGTGGAAGATAATGATTTAAATGCCGAGATTGCGATGGCGATTCTAGAACAGAGTGGTTTAGTATTGGATCGTGTTGAGGATGGTTTGGCTTGTATAAATCGGTTATCTGAAGTGGATGCGGATTTGTATGATTTGATTTTGATGGATATTCAAATGCCAAATATGAATGGGTATGAGGCGACAAGAAGAATTCGTCAATTCAAGAATTCAAAAAAGGCAGGTATTCCAATTCTGGCTATGACGGCCAATGCGTTTGAGGAAGATAAGAAAATGGCAATGGAAGCAGGTATGAATGGGCATATTTCTAAGCCAATTGATGTGAATGTATTGGAAAAGCAGATTCTGAACATATTAAAAAAAGTGTCATAATTGGCACTTTTTTCTATACAAGGCATATATTTCCGGTTTATAATGTTGATAGTTCGATGCAAAGGAGTGGTAATTATATATGAGATTTTTTGATTACATTGATACTATCGAAAAGCCTACGATTGAGAATATTCGAGTTATATATAAGGCTGTAAATGAGAAGTATGATGATCTCATAGACATGGCACTGGAGCCGAATAGTAAGAATTATAAAAAGTGGGTTCAGAATATGGAGTGTTTAAAAAAGTCTGAAAACATGATGATTGATTGTATTGGCAATAACCAAATCACTGATACGGAGTGGTTAGAGCTTATGTATAATATTTATCGTTATCAAGTTAAATATGGTGGTTTAAAATACCTTACAATTGAATTATAGGAAAGAACAGAATTCGTAATGAATTCTGTTTTTCTTTTGTACATTTTAACAATTCTGTTGCACTTTTTAATCGAGTTTATTTCGGGGGGGGGACACATATATAACCAAAAAGTAAAATATGTAAGTAAATACCTAGGATATATAATATTTAACACAAAATAAATATAACCATCGTAATTTAGGTATTTGAAAAATGATTGTAAGGCGCGTAATATGTAGATTACCAAAAGTTAGTGAATCTTAAAATATTTGATAGGTAAGGGATATTTGATGTATTTATGAATACATTATTGGTAAATTGTACAATATTATTTTACTAAACTAGTTTACAAGTTGACAAAGTAAACTTTTTTTGCCAACTTGAAGTAAGCGCTACCAATGAATATAGGGGTTAGATATGGAGAAGAAGGATTTAAAGCATTTGAGTCGTAGTGAGTTGGTGGATGTCATTTGCGAGATGAAAAAGGACACTACAAATTCAAGTGATTTAACAATGGAAGAAATAGAATCGGAGCAGAAGCGATTAAGGGATAGGGCAGTATATCGTAAGACTTTGAAAGGGACGGTTGGCATATTGGTTGTAGTAGCTGCCATTTCTGTTTTAGTAGCTACTTTATGGATGCCCGTATTATCTATTTATGGCTATAGTATGTCTCCTACTTTAGAACAGGGTCAGTATGTCGTTTCTGTAAAGAATACAGAATTAAAGTCGGGAGATATTGTAGCTTTTTGGCAAGGAAATAAGTTGTTGGTAAAACGCGTTATTGCCAGTCCTGGTCAATGGGTAGATATTGATGTGAATGGCAATGTGAGTGTGGATGGTAAAGCATTGGATGAAAAGTATCTTAATGAAAAAGCTTTAGGAAATTGTGATATTGATTTACCACACCAGGTGTCTGAATCACATTGGTTTTTAATGGGTGATAATAGGGATACTTCTATAGATTCTAGAAGTAGAGCAATTGGAGATATTTCGAAGGAACAAATAGAGGGGCAGATTATTTTTAGAATTTGGCCTTTTGATCAAATAGGAAGTGTAAAGTAGGTGAGAGAGCATGGTTTCGGAATATATAAAAAAACTACTTAAGGATAAAGCACGGTTAAAGAAATGGAAAAGGATTACTTTAGCCCTTTCTTGCGTGGTTGTTTTTTGCGTGGTTTATGCACTGACTCTTCCGGCCATTACTTTAGAGGGTAAAACCATTTGTGGAATGGAAGAACATACTCATACTGAAGAGTGTTATCAAAATGATGAATTAGTGTGTGATAAAGAAGAACATCAACATACTGAAGATTGTTACGAAAAAGAAGAACAGCCTGTAAAGAATGAAGTATTGAATGAGCCTGAAGAAACTGTGCAGCCGGATACACCAGAGTCTAGTGATGAAGTAGAAACAGTTGCAGAATCAGAAGAAAGTAAACAGGATGAAAGTAATGTAGAAGAACAGCAGGAATCAACTCAAGCTACTTCTGAGGGTTTTGATTTAAATAGTGATTCAAATAAAATCAGCTCTGTTGATTGGTATTATATCAAGAATGGTACTGAAACTAAGATTGATGTGACAGGTAATACAGAAATACCTGGAGACGCCACAATAAAATTAAGTGTACATTATCAAGGGATACAGATTGACTATTTAAAAACAAATTATAATCGTACTTTAATATATGATTTACCAGAAATACTTAGAAATGCAGTGGCACAAGGTAGTATTATGTCAGGATCAACGAATGCTGGTAATGTAACTGTAGATAATGGAAAAGTAAAGGTTCAATTTTATGAAGATTATTTAAATGGATTATTAAGTAGTGGAAAGACAACGATTGATGGTGATTTCTATGTTACTGGAGAGGCCAATTTAAGCAAGATACCTACTGAAGGAAAAAGAACGATTACAATAGCAGGAAAAGAGTATATATTGAATTTTGGTGAGAATCCAATTGCGCATTATGGAAAAGTCTATGTAAATAAGTCTTGTGAAAAAACAGACCCAAATAGTGATTATATTAAGTATACAATAACGGTGAATGCTGGTGAAGATGGTTGTCCAGACGTAAAAGTGGTTGATACTTTTTCAGCTAATTCTAATTTGATAAGCTATATAAATGTAAATAAGACCAAAACAAATCTTTTAGATAAAGAGAATGAACAAGATCCTTATGAATTTGTTGAATCAGGCAAAACTCATGGAAGCATATATCTAGGATCAACTTCAAGTGAAAGTAATCCTATACCTTCAGAAAATACAAAAAAAGATGATGAAACTGGAAGTCTTATTTGGGATATAGGTGCAATGTCAGCAAATGAAACACGTACCTTAACTTATTTTGCGAAGTTGAAAGAAGGTGTTGCGTTGAATGATAAAACTATCAATAATCAAGCTGTTGTATATTCAAAATCTATTAAACGATTTTATAGTGATAATGAGTTTACTCCAAATATAAAATATGACATGAGTAAAGAAAGAGTGGGTTCTGTTGTTAGACAAGATGATGGATCTTATAAGATAGATTATAAATTGTATTTTAAATTGAATGAAAACGAAAGTAATTATCCAGTAAAAGATTTAGTGTTTTATGATTGTTTAAATTATGAAGATGCTTTTTCAACAGATTCAAATATATTAAAGTATGTAAAATATGATTCTAGTAGTTTTAATCTTTCTGTACAGAAAAAGGGAGATTCGAATTATTCTGAAGTTGATAAATCAAAATATGTTATTAGTTGGTCAAATGATCGTCAGAATTATAAAACAGATTGGGTTGGTACAGATAATCCAACTTGTTTCAAACTTACAGGTAAAGAGGGTAATCCTATAATTGTAAATCCTGGGGATTCTTATTATGTAACCTATACATTGATAGTAAAACCTGGGGCTTTTGCGGAAGTAAAAAAAGATAGTATAGATATAAAGAATAGATTTTTGTTGTCAGCTTCAAATGTTAAAAAACAGTTTGGAGATGCGTTTGATCGAGTGTGGTGTACAGAACAAATCAATACTTATAAGTGGGATGAAAAGTCGGTTGAAAGTGCAACAACTAAAGATACCACTATAGAAATGACTGGAAACAAGTATGTAAAAGATAATGGTGGTAAATATATTGCCGATAATTCAACTGAGAATACATTTCAAGTACCTAAAGGTAGTTATCCATACACAGTAATGGTAAATGATACGTTAGGCGATTGGGATGCGACAAATGTACAAATGTCTGATCAATTAAAATCAAATAAGATGCAGTATGTTGGTTATGTTAAAATTGAAGCTTTAGAAGTAAAACAAAATAATTCTAATCTATCTTCAACAGGAGATTATGAGAAAACTAAAACATTGGATCGTACGTATGAACCAAAAGGTGTTAAATGGGTAAAGATTGATGGAGAAACAAGCTTTACATTAAAGCCTAGTGATTTAGGTTGGAACGATAATAAATATGCATATAGATTTACTTATTATGCAAAACCTGTAAATCAAGATTCTTACGGTAATTCAAAAGTAACAAATACATTTACTTTAACTGGAAGTGTTGTTGGAAGAGATGGTAAACCGTTTGATATTTCAAATATATCTTCAAATAAGGAAGTTACAATTTCAGGTAATTATCAAATGAACGTAAAAAAATCATCTTGGTATTATGAGAGTCCTAAAGTGGATGGTGAAAATTGGTCAAAAGGCAAGATTTATTGGGTTGTAGAAGTTAGTGGCACTGCAATAAAAAAAGGCACAATATTTAAAGATACGATAGTAAAAGATAAGACAGCTTCTAACTTATATAATGATTCATTAGTGGATATTTACAAAGGTAAATTACCGGATGATAAATCAATAACAAGTTTTAAAGATTTGGAAGAGTTAAAGACTACAAGTGGTTTAGTTGATGTGAAAGGCGAGTTCTCTAATCTTAATGTTACAAATAATTCTGAGTTAAGTATTACCGCAAATAAGAATATAGAACTTAAAGATCAAAAGTTGTATATGATTATTGCCACAGAACCTTCTTTATTGCCAACAGAATATCGAGATTACAAAGAATATGGAAATCAAATTAGTACAAATGATGATGGTGAAAATGATATTAGTTGGGGTTCAGCAACAAAAACACTGTGTGGAGGTGCAGATATTCTAAAAGAGTTAGGACAAACCTTCACATATGATGGAAGTACGCTAACTAATATTGAACCAGGAAGAGATGAAGGAGATACGACAAAGATATTTAAGGATGGATTATCTGATACTGGACCTGGATTATATGCTTCTTGGGTATTTAAATTAAATTATGCTGGTGAGTTATCAGGAACATATCGAGTGTTAGAAAAAATTCCCGAAGGTATGGATTTGGCGTATATACGTGTTAAATGGATCGGACCTAAACAGGATACAATTCAATCAAAGGTAATCACAAATCCTGGTTCTGGATGGACGATGAAACAAACAATAGATGCTCCAACAGATAATAAAGGGCGAAAAGAGACAACAACGTATTATGTTAACGGAAATCAAGCTCTTATTGAATTGGGTGATTTTATAGCTGGACAAGTAAGAGATGATTATTCTGTGGATGTGCAGGTGGTTTGTAAAGTAAAAGATTCCGACGTGTTACATGGTGTAGAAAAAACTTTCACAAATGAAGTTGAATTACAAACTACAGATGGACAAAAGATGAATAATGCGACTTCATCCGCAACTTTGAAGGCGCAGAATCTTGAAAAGTCGATGACGCTTAATAAACCAGCCAATGAAAAAGTAAAATTTACAATTAAGGCGAATCCTCTTGGACAGAAGATTCCTGCAATTGAGGGAACAACATTAAAGCTTATAGATAAATTGAGTAATTCGTTGCTTTTAGATACGAAATCAATAAAAGCTGTTGATAAAGATGGTAATAAAGTAGATATTAAATCTGTATTGAAAGATGACAATACGCTAGAAATTGAGATACCAAATGACAAGGCAATCACAATTACTTATGAAACAACAGTGAATGCACCACCAGGACAAAAGGTAGATTTTTCTAATGAAGCTTATTGGGAAGGATATAAACCTTCAACGGGTGTTAAGGTTGAAAAAGGAGAGTATTCATATGCTGCAGGTGGAACTGTATCTAGTGGTAATAATATCAAGTTGAATATTCTAAAAGAAGATCAATATGATGTATCCACTTCATTGTCTGGTGCTGAATTTACAATGGTTGAATGTGAGCGTTTGAATGATGGCACAATTAAATCAAAAGGAGACACCTTTAATTGGTCTGGAACAACTGATGCTAATGGAACTTTAAGTTTCGGTAGTGGTTCAGCAACTGATCATGTAATGAAATATAACACTATTTATAAAGTGACAGAAACTAAAGCACCAAAAGATTATGTAAAGAGTGAGCAAGAATTATACATAATGGTGCCAAGGGTTGAGTCTGGAAAAAGTGATTATTCAGATTATGTTAAAACATGTATTCAGGATACAAGAATAAAAGTGCAGTATCAAGAAACATATGTTTTAACTGTATTGAACCATAAAGGTGAAATAACTGTTGAAAAGAAGTTTAAAAATCCTGCTAATCAAGATATGAATCCAGTAACAGGAAAATATCATTTTGGCTTATATGAAAATAAAGATGGTACAGAGAAGCTACTTCAAACAATATTGATTCAATATGATGAAGGTTCAATTGATACTAAGAGTAATAAGTTTATTAATTTAGAATTGGATAAAACTTATTACGTTTATGAATTAGATAATCAAAACAATCCAATTAAAGATTCTGGAGTTCATGTCATTAATGGATTGGAATACATTACCTCTTATAGTACTAATAATGCAGTACAAAACGGGGCGACGGTAACCGTGACAAATCAAAGCCGTGTTAAACAACTACCTTCTACTGGTAGTTATGGAACTCTGATTTACAGAATATCAGGTGCAATGTTGGTTTTAGCAAGCTTGATAGTTCTGACAAATATAAATAAAAAGAATCATTAAAATGACAAATCAAAGAATAGGAGAAAGAAATGAAGCTAATTAAGAAAATTGCTGCCATTATGTTTGCGTTCATGATGGTAGTATCAATGAGTTGTAATGTAAAGGCTGTTGAAGGGACATCACCAGCTACAAAAGGAACGATTACTATTACTAATGCTAAAGTAGGCGAAACTTATAAACTGTATAAAATATTAAGCCTAGAAAGTTACAGTTATAAAGAAAATGAGAAAGATAAAGGTAATTATGCTTATACATTAACTGACAATACAGAGTGGAACGATTTTATCAATAATCAAGCAACTGATTACTTTGAATTTGATAAAACAAATACATATTTAACATGGAAAGGTACTACGGATGAAACAAGAGTAAAAGAATTTGCACAACTTGCATTGAAATTTGCTAGAAATGAATCAAATAATGTTCAACCGCTTCAAAAAGTAGAAAAAACAAATTCCTCAACTGTAAAATTTGATAATTTGGATTTAGGTTATTATCTTGTTGATTCAAGTGTTGGTTCTCTTTGTGTACTAAATACAACGAATCCGGATATTACAATAGCAGAAAAGAATGGTGAACCTTATGTGGATAAAAAAGTTAGCAACTCAAAAACTGGACCTTTTGACACGTCAAGTACTGCCAGCATTGGTGATACGGTATATTTTAAAACTACAATTACTGCACAACCAGGAGCTCAAAACTATGTGCTACATGATAAAATGACAGAAGGATTAACTTTTGATCAAAATTCAGTAAATGTTAGTTTACATAAAAATGCAACAAATAATGATAAAAATCTTACAAATGAAGATTATAGTGTAGTAACAACTGGCTTAGAAAGCAAAGATCCAAAATGTACGTTCCATATTAACTTTACTAAAGATTTATGTGATGGCTTAGAGGCTGATGATACAATTACTGTTACTTATTCTGCAACATTAAATGAAAATGCAGTGATTGGAAATGTTGACAATAATACGAATGAAACTTGGTTAAAATATGGTGATAGTCAAAATACACAACATAAAACTACAACAACAAAAACATTTGAAATGAATGTATTTAAATTCTATAAAGACAAAAATGATTCAACTACTGAAAAAGGACTTGATGGTGCAACTTTTAAATTAACTAAAGATTCACAGGATGCAGAGAACATTAGTTTTGTTAAAACATCTAATGAAACAGCTACGGATGATGTATATCGTGTTGCTAAAAAAGGTGAGACAGGAACTGTCACAACTATTACTTCACCTGATTCAGGTAAATTCACAATCCAAGGTTTAGGTGCTGGTGCTTATTATTTGACAGAGACGAAACAGCCTGATGGATATAACAAGTTAGCTAAATCTGTTAAGGTTGAGATAGATGTTAATGGTGCTATCACAGTAGACGGCAAATTAATTACAGGAGTAGATAAGCTAGTCGAAGTAGAGAACAAATCAGGAACAGTATTACCATCTACAGGTGGTGCTGGAACTACAATGATCTATTTAGTAGGAGCTGTACTTGTATTGGGTTCTGGTGTTGTATTAGTTACTAAAAGAAGAGTAAAGGGTAAATAATATATTTTCGATTAATGATAGGGAGAGGATTGTAAAATGAAGAAACATATTTCAACTATAATTGCGATACTTGTTTTTATTACGGGTCTTTCCTTATTGTTGTATCCAACGGTGAGTAATTATTGGAACTCTAAACATCAAACGGCTGTTGTGGCAAATTATTCGGATAAGATAGAAAAGATGGATGATCAGGATAAGCAGGCAGCGATAGATTCGGCTATTTCCTATAATTCAGGGTTGGTTTCTAATAGTGGGCGTTTTACTCCTAGTGATTCAGATTTGTCTGTATATAAGAGTTTATTAAATGCGGATGGTACGGGTATGATGGGATATATTATGATACCTGAGATTCGTTGTAAGTTAGCTATTTATCATAGTGTGGATGATTCGGTATTACAGGTGGGTGTTGGTCATTTAGAGGGTTCTTCACTTCCTGTTGGTGGTAGTAGTACGCATTGTGTTATTTCTGGTCATAGAGGGCTTCCGAGTGCTCGTTTGTTTACGGATATTGATCGTCTTGAAAAGGGGGATTTATTTTATCTGCATGTGTATGGCAAGGTTTTGGCATATGAGGTGGATAAGATTTCGGTTGTAGAGCCTGAGGATTATGGTCCTTTAGAGATTGAAGAAGGTAAAGATCTTTGTACGTTACTTACGTGTACGCCGTATGGTATTAATACGCAGCGTTTGATGGTTCGTGGTCATCGTGTGGTGGATAGTTTGTATGATGAATCGACTATTACTTCAGATGCAGCTAGGGTAGATACTTTAGTGGTGGCTTCTTGTGTTGGTGTTGTATTATTGTTGGTTGGTATTATTGTTTCGAAGATATGGAGGTTAAAAGGACATGAAAAAAATAATTCGTAGTGTATTGTGTATATTTCTTTTTGTTCTTGTATGTACTCCTGTTTTCGCAAGTGATTATTCGAGTTTAACAGTGACTTGTCCAGCTTCAAATATAGATGTTCGTTTATATCGTGTGGCGGATGCGGATTATAATTTGATGGGTGCTTTTAAATCCTATTCAGTTTCAAAGGATTGGAATATTCTTGGCGATTATATTGATCGTGACAATATTGAATGGGATGATGAAGTTAAGTCAGATTCAGATGGTAAGGCTTTGTTTTCTCATTTAACTAAAGGTGTTTATTTAGTGAAGGCTTTAGATAATGCGGAGTATACAATATCGGTTTCTGTTGTTTATGTGGATAAAGATTGTGATGTTGAATTAAAGTATGAGCCTAGAGTTGAAACGACTTCTTTGCGTGTTCAAAAAGTATGGAAGGATGATGACAAGAAGAATCGTCCAAGTTTTATTGGTGTAGATTTACTTGGGGATGGTAAAGTCGTGGATCATCAGGTATTAAGTGAAGAAAATCATTGGACATATGCTTGGAATGATTTGTCGGGTGATATGAGGTGGAGTTGTGTTGAGACAAGTGTTCCTTCTGGATATAGTGTAAGTTCATATCGCGAAGGAGATCATATTGTGTTAAAGAATAGTTTGAAGAAGGTCGTTGATTCTGCAAAGCCTGAATCAAATCTTCCTTTGACAGGACAATTGTGGTGGCCTGTGCCTGTATTATTGTTTGTGGGACTAGGATGTATATGCATAAGCAAGTTCTAAAGTATATTGGCTGTATCTGCATTGTACTTTCCTTGGGACTCACTTTGTTTAATGTATATGATACGTTTCGGGCTAGAAAGAGTGAAGAAGATATATTGGCTGCCTATAATTTAAAGAATGATTTGGATCCAGATGTGTTAATAGATCCAGATATGGATATGCCGGAAGTAGAGCTAGATGGTTTATCTTGTATTGGAACGATTGAGATTCCTTCTTTGGATATTAAGCTTCCTGTTACAAGTGAGTTTACGTATGATTTGATGAAGCTGGCGCCTTGTCGATATTCGGGTAGTGTATATAAGGGGAATATGGTGATTGCGGCACATAATTCTTGGTTTCATTTTGGAAGGATTCATAGTTTAGATCCGGGTAGTCAGGTTGTATTTACGGATGCACTTGGAAATCAATTTGTGTATCATGTGGCTGTGATTGAAACTTTAAGTCCAGAAAGTGTAGAAGAAATGACTTCATCTTCTTATCCTTTGACTTTATTTACGTGTACGTTGGATGCGAAAAATAGAGTGACAGTTCGTTGTAAATAAAAAGAGAAATCGCTTTTGGTTCTAGTAAAAGAATTAGGACATATATTTAACAAAAGGTGTAAATATGCTTTATTTACGCCTTTTTCTTATACTTGTAAAAGTGATAAAATGGGAGAAGGAAGAAAGCTAAAATTTAGGTCAAAATCATGTCTCATAAAAGAAAAAATCTTTTAGATAAGCTCAACAAACTGGCTCCATCTGAAGCAGAAAAATTAATCAATCAGTATGCTAAATCCAAAAATAAATCTGTTCCAAAATCTCTAGTAATCACCTATGCTCACGATATAGAGAAACATTTGGATACGGTAACTGTATCCTGTCCATATTGTCAGAGTACAAATATTATTAAAAAAGGAAAAACACAACATGGTTTGCAGCGATATCAATGCAAATCATGTTGCAAAAAATTTACAAAATTGACAAATACTATATTGGAAAAGTCTCCATGGTCATGGAATGTATGGACTAAAGTTTTGTATGAAATGTTACATTTTTCTTCTGTAGATTTGATTATGAACACTTTAATCAATGAACATTACGTAGTCGAAATAACAAGACCGACAGTTTTAATGATGGTTCAGAAGTTGAGAGAACTTTTTGTTTATGTTCCAAAGCCAGAACTTCACGGCGTGATTCAAATGGATGAAATGTTTTTTCATGAATCACAGAAAGGAATTGATAATCCAACGGATGTTTTGAAAAGTGGAAAAAGAAGAAAAGACCGAATGAGAAGTGAACCGTCAAAATATGGAACCATGGGTAATGAATTTGGAACAGTATTGTGTGCTGTCGATGAAGTCGGTCATGCTATCGCAAAGCATGTATGTATGCGCCATATTGAATTAGATGATATTTACCTTAATATTCATCCTTATTTAAAAAATGTTACATTTATCTGTACAGATATGAATCCAATTTATACGCAGTATACAAGTATGGAGTCTTTACCTCATTATGTGATTCATAGTCAGTACCATAAGAACAAAGCTAAATGTAAAAACGAAAAAGCTCTAATTAGAGCGTATGAAAATGATTTATTGGATTACGTTGAAGGAGCTGGAATTCTGACCTATAAGCAGATGAATGAATTGAAGAAAGAAAAACATTTAACCATTAATGGTGTAAATGGCTTCCATTCTGAATTAAGGCGTTATATTGATAATATTGAACGAGGCATCTCTACTAAATTCTTAGATAACTGGTGTTCATTCATTTCATATGTACACAATTATAAAATCGATAATGGTCATATTCCATCCTCACTAGATGAAGTTGAAAGCATTTTAAAAGAGTTGTTGAACTTAAACATTCCTGTGCGTATCAAAAATATCAAACAAAAAGAAAATGCAGTCCGAAAACAGACTGCAAAGTATACGAAAAAGCTAATCGAAACAACCGTGGCTTCTAGAGTTAAATCGAATAATCCTTATTTAAAATTCAATGAAGAGGATGGTGTTCAAAACTTTGATAAACGATATTTTGTGATGCATATTCCAGAATACAAAAGAAGAAAATTGGCAAAAATATTAGGCATTAAACCATTTTCTCCAACAGCCATTTCAAGCAAAGAACTTAAAAAGAAGTTATTAAAACATCCGAAATTAAAAGAAGGAATATTAGAACTTATAGGCTTAAAATAGCATTTATTACGTTTAGTAATATAACCACTTTCATGGTAAAATAGAAACGGTTACAACATAAGAAAGTGTGAATTAAATGAGTGAAACAGGTACAAATTATAAAACATATAAGAATATTGATGAACAAATAGAATATTTAAAAGAGAGTAAAAAAATTATCGTTGATGATGAAGACAGGCATTATTTTGAAGAGCGAAATTACATTTCTTTGATTAATCCATACAAAGAATATTTTTCAACGGGGAGAAATAATAAAGGAAAGTTGGTTTATAAAAAAGAAGCAAATTTTAAAGAATTGATAAACCTAATAAGCATAGATGATAAATTTGCAAAAAAGCTTTATGAAGCAATCGGCTATTTCGAGAGAAAGTTAAAAAATGTTCTGTTTTCAGAAATCTGTAAATTATATATAGATAATGAAGAAAAAGATATTCATTGTATTTCTTATGTGAGTGAAATACACTCGTTTATAACAAAACAGACCGAGCTTCCTCCACAGTTTTGTTCAAATTTTAATTATTTATATGTAACAGAAAAGGGAAATATTAAGAAAATAATGAGGCATCATCAACATGTGTGGGTAAATGTTAATCAAATTGTATAAAATTTGACTGTCTTATCTTATAAGGCAGTTCTATTTTTTTGTACAGGTCTGAACAGACAATCATAATCATGTCTATTAGGTTTTGAATATTTCTAAAGCCA
>OIYG01000820.1_pt1 | contig 26990 bp, 16 predicted proteins | sample 1587861 | NCBI WGS metagenome assembly OIYG01 (sample SAMN03283272) | human gut metagenome | biome: human-associated habitat; material: feces | host: Homo sapiens | place: Peru | collected 2012 | reverse complement strand
CTCTTTGAGGAGCTCATTTGGGCTCTTTGACGACCTAAAAGAGGCTCTTTGACAACATCAGACCGTTTTTAACATCTGTTAAGAATTTGTGTCGTTTTTTGCGCTTTTTTCTTCTCACAAAGAAACCAAAACAAGATATTTGCTAACATTCTGATTTTTCAATTTCCTCTTCACAAACCGCATAAATATACGCTCAAACCGTATATTTATGCAATCACAAAAGACACGATAAATGACATCGAAGCTCATTTTCGATTTTTTGAAACAGGCCTTGCCAGACAAAAGTTCTTATCAGCAAAAGCAACGACATCAGGACAACATGAAGCCAAAACACTCATAAAAATAACATTTTATTACAAAAACATTTGACATTCAAACAAAAATGACTAAATTTGCGCCATTTATATGTCATACTCTTAAAACACTATCTTATGAGGAAAAGAAAAAGAATCACAGCGCTTTGCTTGGCATTGCTTGCCGTAGGAGCAATGACAGCGCAAGACCTAAAAATTTACGGTCACATGACATTGTCGGATAGTTTCGATTTCCCTCCCACTGGAATTTACGCTTTCCAGCCTAAGGCAGGAACAGCTATTACGCCAATTTTCAAACAAAGTGATTGGTATTCGAGCGGAGGATTGGTATTCATCGACGGCAAATTGTACTCAGTGAACCGCGACAACAAGAAAATTGATGTGTATGACACCAAAGCAACACCGTGGGCAGCCGGATCGCAAGTGGAATTTAGTGGATTCAATGGAGCCACCGACTTGACTTACGACATCACCACGCAAAAGGTTTACGGATGCTTCATTGAGACAGACAAGACCTATTCTTTCGGAACCTTAAACCTTGAAACAGGCGAGCGGACAAAAATAGCAACCCTGCCACAATTCTATTCTGCCATTGCCGCCAACAGCCAAGGCACAATATACGGAGTGGGTGCCGACCTTGCGCTTTACAAATTTGACAAATCGACAGGCAGCACGACAAAAGTTGGCGATACAGGACTCGCAACAATAGACCACTGGGTTCCGCAGTCGGCTGAATTTGACCAAGACAGCAACACGCTATATTATTGTTACAACACGAGCAACTTCTCAATTATTGCAAACAACACCTACCTTTACACAATAAACACAGAAACAGGACAGGCAGACAAGGTGATGCAGTTTCCGCAGAACGAAACGTTTGTAGACATCTACATCCCGGCTTCGACACAGAGCGTTGGCGCACCTGCCAAGGTGGAAGAGCTCATGGCTTCTTTCGACAAGGGCACTGGCAACGGAAAGGTTTCGTTCGTCATGCCAAAGAAGAGCATAGACGGAAAGGACCTCTCCGGAAACCTCGACTACACCATTGCCATTGGCGGCGAGACCGTGGCAACGGGTTCAGCCAAGGCTGGCGATGCCGTAAGCAAAGACGTGAGCACAACAGCAACGGGCGAGACCACCATTGCCGTGACGCTGTCTGACGGTTCGGGCGGCAAGACATCAGTGACAGAGGAAACAATCTTCATTGGCATCGACACACCGCTGGCGGTCGGCAACTTGAAGCTCAGCACCGCCGACAACCAAACCGTGACACTTACATGGGATGCTCCAACGGCAGGTGTGCATGGGGGATATATTGATCCTGAAAACCTGACATACAGGGTAACACGCATGCCTGAAGGAAAAGTGTGTGCCGACGCTCTGACCACAACAACATTCAGCGAGAAGCTGTCTGCTGAAAAGATAACAAGCATATATTATAATGTGGAGGCAAAGAACTCGGCAGCAAGCGGTGAGGCCACAGCATCGAACCGCGTAAACGTGGGCAAGCCTATCGAGACGCCTTTCAATGAAGCCTTCGACAATGACGAACGGTTCGCAACCTTCACCGTGACCGACGGCTACAGCGACGGTTCCACATGGAAACGTGTAACAAACACTGAAGACAACACTAGCTATGCCGTTTGCGAATATAACAAAAACAACCCGAAGGACGAATGGCTTATCACGCCATCGATAAAACTGAACAAGGGTGTCAGATATGTGCTCTCATTCAAGGCTTCAAGTGTTTACATGACAAAGCCCGAGAAGATGGAGGTGGCATACGGCAAAGGCACCACACCAGAGAACATGACCAATGTGGTGATGAAGCCGACCGTTGTGGACAACAACAAATCGGGCGAATGGAAGGAATACTCATATACAATAGAGATACCTGAAGACGGAAATTACAATTTCGGATTCCATGCCGTTTCTGATGCCGACATGTTCAATCTCGCCCTGACTAATGTCAGCATCGAGGGTTCGCACATGTCGGCTCCTGCCGAGGTGAGCAACCTTGTGGCAACATCTGATGCCAACGGCGCTCTTACGGCTGAGATCGTTTTCACCACTCCTTCAAAGACAGTAGACGGCAAGGACATTGACAAGCTCACAAAGGTAGAGATTCTATGCAATTGGAAACTGCAGAAGACCATTGACAACCCGCAACCGGGATCGGAACAGAAGGCAACCATTAACGTGAACAGCGGCTTAAACAACATCTCTATCTTGGCATACAACGAAGCAGGAGCAAGCATTCCTGCAAAAACAACCGTATATGCAGGACCTGACGTACCGGGCAAGACAACCGTCAACGTGCAACTGAAGGACGGAAAACAAATTGTTTCATGGGAAGCGCCAAAGGGACAGAACGGTGGCTATGTAGACCCTGCCGACTGCAAATATACAGTTTACCGCTTTGTCGGTGACGAGCAGAAAACGCTTGTGGAAGACACTGAAGAAACAAGCTATACGGACGATTATGCAGCTACTAGCCAAGTCGTTGTAACTTATGCCGTTATACCGAACAACAGCTTGGGCTATGGAACATACAGCACGGCACATCCTGTTGTTGTGGGAGGCACACCATACGAGCTGCCATATTTCGAGACATTCAAATCGGGCTTCAGCACATATCCCATCTGGAGCATGGTGGCACGTTCAGGCATAGGTAGCTGGGTGTTGTATGACAAGGACAAGACTCAGGGAATGCCTAAGCCTTACGACGAGGATGGAGGCTACATCTTCTTTTCAAAGAACAATGACGGCGACCGCTGCCAACTGTTCTCTGGAAACATAGACCTCAAGGGAGCGAAGAACCCTACTCTCGAGCTATGGTACTATAACAAGAAATCGCAGAACACCCTCGCCATACAGGCTTCTGCCGACACTGGTGCATGGGAGGATCTAAAGGTTATCAACTATAACAACGATCTGCCCGAGGGATGGTCAAAGCTAAGCCTGCCTCTTTCTCAATATAAGAACAACAGTTATCTGCAGATAGGATTCGAGGCAACGGCAAACGACAACGGCATAATAGCGATTGATGCTATCGGCGTGCGCGACCTTTACGCTAACGATCTTGCCGTGACGCTCAGCGGTAAGAAACATTTCTTCTTTGATGCCGACAACACGCTTTCGGCAACCGTGGAGAACCTCGGACAGACCGTGGCAGAAGACTATGCTGTAAATTTCTACTGCAACGACAAACTTTTCTCAACAGAGAAAGGAACACCCCTCGCTGCTGGAGAGACGAAAGTGGTCTCATGCAATGTAAAGCTCGGCCTTGATAATGCCGATACAGACAACTACCATGTGGAAGTGGCATACGCTGCCGATGAGAACTCTGCCAACAACGTGTCTGACGTGCTGGCGGTGACCAACAGCTTGCCTAAATATCCAACAGCCAAGGGGTTAGCTGCATCAGCCGAAGGCAACAGCGTGCACCTCACATGGACAGCACCAGAGACTTATGTGGCACCTGCCACTGAAGCCGTGACAGAGAGCTTTGAAGATTACACACCGTTCACGATTGATGATCTTGGCGACTGGACGCTTGAAGATGTGGAAGGCGAAGAAGGAACCTTCGGCTTACTGCCTCTCAACTTCCCATATCGAGAAGCAGCAAAATCGTTCCAGGTGTTCAACGCCGATTATCTGCACATGCGCAGCGATGGCGACTATGAGGTTTGGGCTGCACACACAGGCAAGCAGATGCTCATGGCCTTTGCCGACAAGGACCGTCTGAACGACGATTGGCTGATTTCGCCTGAACTCTCGGGCAACAAACAGACTATCAAGTTCTGGGTTCGGTCTATCTCAGGCAATTATCCTAATGAGACCTACTCGGTAATGGCATCAAGCAAAGGCAGAGAGGTTACCGACTTTACAGAAGTGGCTAAGGGTGAAGCACCGCTCGACTGGACAGAAAAGGAAGCAGAATTGCCTGAGGGCACTAAGTATTTCGCTATACGCTGTACCTCAAACAACTGCTATCTTATGGTTCTTGACGATGTGACATACATTCCTGGCACAGGTCTGCCCAGCGAGTTGTCGCTCGTGGGTTACAACATCTACCGCGACGGCGAGAAAATCACCCAGGAGCCTGTAGGTACAACTACATTCACCGACAAAATAGACATAAGCAAGAACCATCTCTATGCCGTAACAGCTGTTTATGCAACAGGCGAATCTCGCTTCTCAAACGTGGTGGCACTTGGCAATTTGAGCGGTGTCGCTTCAGTAGAATCGGACAAAGTGTCTATAAAAGCTCTCAACAGTCATATCATCGTTGCACAAGCAGAAGGCAAGAACATAACCATAAGCAACGCTGCAGGTGCGGTTCTCTTCAACGGAAAAGGCACAGAACCGACCGTTTCTGTGCCAGCTGCAAATGGCATCTATGTTGTAAAGGTTGGCGACAACGTCAAGAAGATTGTGGTGAGACAATAAATCTGTTTATTGACGCGCTTGTTTTAGACCAATAGATTTTTGTTTGGCCTTAAGCATTAAAAAGGGAGCGAACCCACGAAAGGTTCGCTCCCTTTTAATTGTACTAAACTATAGAGGATGTATCTTTGTCGTTATTCCTTGTCCCACCATACGCGGGTGTTGTTGAAGTTGTCCTCGGTCTGCAAACCAAGACGGTTGAGAGCCTCCTTATAGTTTGCACCGTTGATCTGAACCTCGTCAGAAGGATAAGGCATGCGGCGAACGATGCCAGGACCCCAGTTGCCCATAGAGCTGAAGTTGGGCTGCAGATGAGTCTTCTCCTCCAATACGGGATAGCCAGAACGACGCCAGTTGGCATAGGTCTCATACTCGTCGAAGAAGCAGTTAATCCAATATTGGGTATTGATCTGCTCATAAGCCTTAGCTGCATCGTAGGGGTTAGCTGCGAGGTAAGCGTTGATGGCAGCGTCGGTGAGGTATGTGCTCACGAGAGTCTTGGCGTTCGCACTTGGGAAAGCGCTGAACTGCTTCATGGCGCAACGCACACCAGCCTCATAGAAAGTCTTTGCGTCGCCGCTGATGTAGCCACGGAGAGCAGCCTCTGCAAGCAGCAGGTTGGTCTGGGCAGCTGTACATACGAACGTAGGACCTGTGGGGTCGCCGTAGGTTGAGCGGTTGGGCTGTGAGTATGCCTTCTTGTAATACTTGTCGCTGTTCTTGTCAGAAAGAACCTCATCGGTGAACTCTGTGCCGTTATACTTCTTGATAGAGTAGTCAGATGAGGGGCTCATGCTGAAGAAGCCGGGGAGAGCCTTCTGCTTTGCAGGAGCAGCGTTGTCTGCCTTGGCGGGATCCACGTCCTTTGTCTCATAGTCGGTAGGATAAACGCACATGAAGAGAGGAATACGCGGGTCGTTGGTGCTCTTGAGCAGGTCGAGGAATGTGGTGTTGATGAAAGCTACACCTACATCCTCGTGAGTGATAATCTTTGCGTAAGGCTCAGAAGAGTCGTTGGTTGTTACACCGCCAGCGTGCATGAGCATGCAGTTGTCGTCGTTGCTTGTGATCACGCCGTTGGCGAAAGCCTTGGCAGCGTAGGTCTTGGCTGTGGCGTCGTCAACCTTTGTCAGACGCATGGCCACGCGAAGCATGAGCGAGTTGGCAAACTTCTTCAGCTTGGCAACGTCACCGTTGTAGAAGAGCTCCTGCTTGCCGAGAGATGCTATGCCTGAGCCGAGAGCGGCCTGAGCCTCGTCAAGCTCCTTGAGGAGATCCATGTAGATGTCCTTCTGCGTGTCATACTTAGGATAAGGATGCTCTGCGGGCTGTCCTGCCTCTGAGTAGGGAATGTCGCCATGGAGGTCGGTAAGACGCTGGAAGGTGTATGCACGGATGATACGCGCGATCTGATAGTTCTGCTGGTTAGCAGGATCGTCCTTCCACTTAGAGATAACGGTCTGGATGTCACGGATGGTGGCACGGTCGCCAGAGCCGAGCACAGAGCCCCAGTAAGCGGCAGCATAGCCGTTAGAGTAGCTGTTGAGACCGTAGCTCCACCACCAGCCACCGGCAGCGATGTGCTGGTTCCACTGTGAGAGGTAGATAAGTCCGTCGCGCCATACGTCCCAGTCGGAACCGAGCGCCTGGTGCTGTGCGTTTGTGAATACCATCTGGTAGTTCACGTTTCCAGAGTTGGAGTGCTCCGGATCGACGTTGAGGTCACCGAAGTCGCCGCAGCTTGAAGCCAGTGCGACAATGGAGAGCGCAGCGAGTGTATTTTTAATATATCTTTTCATAGCTGTTATGATCTTATGTTATGTTAGAATTTGACGTTTACATTGAAACCGATGTTGCGGGTGTAGGGATAACCGTTGAGCTCAAGACCCTGACCGTTGCTGTTGTTGTAAGCCGACTCGGGATCGATATTGTCGGTGTGCTTCATGATTGTCCACAGGTTGCGGCCAATTACAGACACTGTCAAACCCTTCACATACTTGGTCTTCTCAAGAAGGCTCTTGGGGAATGTGTAGCTCAGCGAAACCTCACGCAGCTTGATGAAGCTTGCGTTGTATGTAAACTCTTCAGCGATGTTGTTCTCGCAGATCTTGCCATAGTAGTTCTGTGCTGACACAGCCACCTGGTTGGGCTGACCTGTTGCCTCGTCGATGCCCGGGAAGACATAGAGCTGGTTGGGGCTCTCAGCGGTACGTCCTACGAGCGTGTTCTTGTGGAGACCGTTGCTGTAGGCCTGGTAGTTAGAACCAGAGAAGAGCTTGGCACCGAACTTGTAGTCAACGAGGAATGAGAGAGAGAAGTCGCGATACTTGAGCGTGTTGCTCCAACCGCCAGTGTACTTATACACACCGCTGCCGAGGCTCACCTGCTCGCCGTTGTTCTGAGGCATACCGTCCTTGAGGAGGAGGCGTCCCTGGTCGTCGCGCTTATACTTGTAGCCGATGAGCTGTCCGTAAGCCGAGCCGACAACGTTGTAAACGCCCACTGAGCCCATGCGCGATGTTGCGCCCTCGATGGCAAGACGCTTAACGCCCTCGCCGAGATACTTAACCTCAGAGTTGTTTACAGAGAAGTTGAAGACGGTGTTCCACATGAAGCGCTTGGTCTGCACGGGTGTGGCGTCGACCATAAACTCGAAACCGCGGTTCTCGATCTCACCGACGTTCAGAACGCGTGCTGAGAAACCTGAGGCTGAAGAGGTAGAAACGTTGGCGATATCGTCCTTCGTGTTCTTGATATAGTAGGCGAGGTCGAAGTTCAAGCGGTTCCGGAAGAAGGCAAGGTTAAGACCGATCTCCTTCTCTGTGATGCGTACCGGCTTGAGGTTCTCGTTAGGATAGGTGCCCGAGTTGGCTGTAGAAGCCTGAACACCGTTGATCTTATAGTTCTTCACCTTGTAGCGGAGCAGGTTCTGGTAAGCAGATGTACCGTTAGATGCGAAAGCGTAGCCGGCACGGATCTTACCGAAGTCGAACCAGTCGGGCAGGCTCTCACGGAACGAGTCGGTGAACACCCACGATGCTGTTACAGAGGGATAGAAATAGCTGTTGCTGTCGTCAGCCAGAGTAGAGAACCAGTCGTTACGTCCTGTTACGTTCAAGAATACCTGGTTCTTCCAACCGAAGTCGGCTGTGAAGTAGAGCGAGTTGACGCGATACTTTGCATACTCAATCTCACCACGCAGGTCTGTCGGGTCGAGGTTGTTTACAGACCAGAGACCGTCAACGATGAACGGACGTCCGCCTTTTGTCGGGTAGTAAGTCTTATAGGTGTTGTCCTGTCTGTTGCCGCCGAATGTAGCGCCAACGCTCCAGTCCTTGGCAAAAATCTTGTTGAAGCCGAGGAGGAAGTTGTAGTTCATCTCATAATAGTTCTTCATATACTCGGTCATGAAGCCATAGGGGTCGGCAGCAGCACCTGTAGGCTGCACGGTCTTGTTCTCGTAGGTATAGCCGTCACGCTGCACAGCTCCCTGGAGGTAGAGCCAGTCGGTGATGTCCCACTTAAGGTTGATGGCACCTGTGAAACGGTTACGCTTGGCCACGTTGGTCTTGCGATACTGGAGCCAGTAGGGGTTGTTGAAGTAGATGTTGGTACCGCCGATCATCTCCTTGCCGTCAACGGTTGTACCCCATGGGCTTTCAGCTGAGCCGCGCTCCATCCAGCGGATGTCGAACGAGTTGGCGTGCCAGAGCAGAGAAGCGTTGGTGTTGCCGTTGCCGTCAGAGAGCGATGAACGTCCGTTGAACTTCTCGAACACATAGTTGGCTGTTACGGTAGCCGTCAGGTTCTTGAACAGGTTGTAGGTTGTGTTCATGTTGAAACCGAGCTGGCGGTTGTTGGCGTTAGGCAGGATGCCCTTCTCCTTATTATATGTAGCGCCAAGACGGTATGTTACCTTCTGGTCAGAACCAGAGATGGCAACAGAAGCGTTCTCTGTCACACCTGTACGGTAGAAGTTGTCGAAGTTGTCGACATAAGAATACTTGTACTTGTTGCCGAGGAAGTTTACAGCCTCGCCACCGTCCATAGCCTCACCCCAGTTGCTCTGCTCCGAGTCTTGTGCAGCAGTAACGTCCATCGGGCGCTTGCCGTTTGTACCCTGACCGAAGACTGTCTGGAAGTCGCGCTGGTCGTAGATGGTGTTGAAGGTGAGGTTGTTGTTCACCTCGATGCTCACGGGCTGGCCCTTCTTGCCGCTCTTTGTTGTGATGAGCACGGCACCGTTACCACCACGGTAGCCATAAAGAGCAGAAGCGGCAGCACCCTTGAGCACCTGTATGCTCTCGATATCGTCGGGACTGATGTTGCTCAGACCGTCACCCATATCGGTGCCGCCCCATGTGGTGCCAGAACCCTGGTTGGTGTTGTCGAAAGGCACACCGTCGATAACGTAAAGAGGCATGTTGTTGCCGGTCATTGAGGCGTTACCACGGATAACGACGCGTGAAGAGCCGCCACCTGTGGCGCTACCTGCTACCGACACACCGGCGATCTTGCCTGAGAGGGCGTTGCCGAGGTTGGGGTCACGGGCGAGCTGGAACTCGTCGCCGCCCACCTTTGTGGTAGAATAGCCGAGCGAGCGCGACTGGCGCTTGATGCCGAGAGCTGTCACAACAACCTCGTCAATGGCCTGGCTCTCGTTCTGAAGCGTAACGTTTACGGTAGTTTTTCCTTCAACGGAAACAACCTGTGTCTTTGAGCCCAGATAAGAAATCTCGATCTTTGCTTTGGGCGAGGGAACTGTAATTTCATAGTTACCGTCGATGTCGGTGATAGAACCTGTTTTCGTTTCACCCTGAATCTTGACGGTGGCACCGATAACGGGTTCTCCCGTAGCATCCTTTACATTACCTTTGATCACGGTACTCTGGGCACTTGCAACCATGGCTGTAAGCACCAATGCACCGGTAAGGCAAGCTCTCCTGAGAGAGTGCAAATTGAAATAGTTTCGTTTCATTGTGATAGGATTGGTTTAAAAATATGGTTTTGATTTATATTTGATTTATAATTTACTTTGTTGTTTTTAAAGTTTTTAATTTTATTTGTTGTTTTTATTTGATTTATATGTCGTTAATTGTTTTGTTTTGTTCACAATTGGTTTTTCAACTGCAAGGGCAAAACTTAACAATTTTGGGATCTTCAAACGTTGGTTTTTCAACTCATTATTGGCTTTTTTTAAGCAATAGTAGTAATTATTTTCGGCAAAGATAAAGAAAATAAATTAATTTAGTAGAATTATTAACAAAATAAATGTTAATAAGATTTCTTAACAATATTCGCCTTTATCTTCTACCATTATTAAAAATGACGCGCAAATATTTAAGAAACATTAAAAAATGTACATTAAAGCCATTTATGTTGTAACACAGTGAGCAGCAATCACTATTTTTAGCTAACTTTGTGCATGGTTTAACGGCATAACACGCAACACAAAGAGTTGGGCCGTTTTTAACGAAACTAACAGAAACATCAATTTTTTAAAGACAAGAAAAAAAACATGACAACATCATCACTGCTCCTTATTGGAGGCCTCGGAACACCCGAACTGATTCTTATTCTCATCGTTGTGCTCGTGCTCTTCGGAGGCAAGAAGATTCCCGAACTGATGCGCGGAATGGGCGTCGGCATTAAAAACTTTAAGGAAGGCGTAAACGGAATTAACGATGAGATAAAAAAAGATGTCAACAAAGCCGAAGAGGCTGATAAGAAAGAGGACAAATAGAGTCCTGATTTCCAAAACAAGATTAATCGACTGAACAAAGAAGAAAAAACATACGGATGACAGACAAAGAAGAAACCACGCCATCTACGACAGCTTCAACAAACGACGGCTTGGAGCAGAACATCGAAGCACAGCAGCAGGAGCAGAGCGGTGAGCAGCAAAGCGGCGAAGCAAAGCAGCAGGGGCAGGGCGGTGAGCAGCAAAGCGACCAAGCACAGCAGCAGGAGCAGGGCGGTGAGCAGCAAAGCAGCAAAGCACAGCAGCAAGAGCAGGGCGGTGAGCAGCAAAGTGGCCAAGCACAGCAGCAGGAGCAGGGCGGTGAGCAGCAAAGCGGCGAAGCACAGCAGCAGGAGCAGGGCGGTGAGCAGCAAAGCGGCCAAGCTCAGCAGCAGGAGCAGGGCGGTGAGCAACAAAGCGACGAACCAAAGCCGTTAGACGAGATGACGTTTTGGGACCATCTGGAGGCGTTGCGCTGGATGCTTGTAAGGGTGTTTTCAGCCCTTGGCATCTTCATCATTGGCGGCTTCGCTTTCATTCCCTGGATCTTCGAGCATGTGATTATGGCTCCCATCGACAACCAGTTTTTCCTTTACCGTTGGTTGGCAAAGATGTCGGAGCAGGTGGCCATCATGCCCGACGACTTGACGCGCCCGTTCCACGTCAGCATAATAAACATCCGACTGTCGTCGCAGTTTTTCCTCCACATGTCGCTGTCGTTCTGGTTGGCGTTGCTCATAACCTTCCCCTATCTCGTTTATGAGGTGTGGAAGTTTATCTGCCCGGCGCTCTATGAGAACGAGCGCAAGAGCATGAGGTTCACCTTTGTCTTTGGAACAGTAATGTTCTTCATTGGCTGCGTGGTGGGCTACAGCGTGGTGTTCCCGCTGACGCTGCGGTTCCTCTACAACTACCAGTTGAGCGCGTCGATCAGCAACCAGCTGTCGCTCGACTCGTACATGGACAATTTCCTGATGCTTGTGTTCATGATGGGCATCGTGTTTGAGCTTCCTCTGGTGTCGATGCTTTTGGGCAAGATTGGCATTCTGCACCGCAGCTTCTTCAGCACCTACCGTAGCCACGCCGTTGTGGCGTTGCTTGTGGTGGCTGCGTTCATAACGCCCTCGTCAGACCCCTTCACCCTCATGGCGGTTTTCATACCTATCTATATTTTATGGGAGCTGAGCGCCTTCCTGGTGAAGCCAGCGCCTAAGGACGATTAAGACAGGAGAGGGGCATTCTTTGCCTTTCGCTGGCAGGAGGAACATTTGCTTCGCGCTTTGCACGAGCAAACACAAAATAAAGCATACCTTCTTGCTGAGGTTTTAAAGACAATAGAGACAATAGGGACAATTCTTTGATTGAGAAGCTATAACAGCCGCAGCAAATCAAAAAAATTGTCCCTATTGTCTCTATTGTCTTTAAAAAAAACGCCAAGAAGATAACATTATCCCCTATTGTCTTAAAAAAACGTCAAGAAGATAACGTTATCCCCCCTATTGTCTTAAAAACCAAGCCCATTGTCGTTCAGACAAAGAACATGATGATAACCTGAGCGATGACAACCCTAAGGAACATGCCGAGCGGATAGACCGAGGCATAGCTCACAGAGGCCGAGTCGCCCTTCATCGTGTCGTTGGCATAGCCCAGAGCCATAGGGTTAGCCATAGCACCACAAACGATGCCGCACACCGAACCGAAGTCGAGCTTCTTGCTCTTCAGCGCTACGATGCCCACAATGAGCACAGGCACCACGGTGAGCACGAAGCCGAGGCCTATCCACAGCAAGCCCTCGGGGCGCATGACGGTATGGAAGAAGTCGCCGCCGGCAGCAAGACCCAAGCAGGCGAGGTAGAGCGAGAGGCCCAGCTTGCGGAGCATGAGCGATGCCGACCGCGTGGTGTAACTGATGAAATGGGCGCGTGGACCAAGCGAGCCCACAAGTATGCCGACGATGATGGGACCGCCGGCCATGCCCAGACGCACGGGAGCGCTCATGCCCGGCAGGTTGAGCGGAATGGTGCCGAGGGCGAGACCCAGGATCATGCCGAAGAAGATGGCGCCGAGGTTTGGCTCGTTGAGCACCTGAACGGCGTTGCCAAGGAAGCTCTCCACATGGTTTATGGCGTCGGGCTTGCCCACCACGGTCACGCGGTCGCCATACTGGAGCATGAGATTGTCGGTGGCAAGCAGCTTGATGTCGCCGCGCATCACACGGCTGACGTTCACGCCGTAAGCATCGCGCAGATGAAGGGCACCGAGCACCTTGCCGTTGAGCACAGGACGGGTAACGACGATCACACGACTCTCCACATGCGAGTCGATGGCGTTCCAGTCGATCTTCTCGCGGTTCCAGTCTTTCTGCACCTTCTCGCCAAACAAGATCTCCATGGCGTCGGCCTCATGGGGCGTGGTCACCACCAGCAGGTTGTCGTTGATGTGGATCTGCGTCTCTGCCAGCGGCACAATCACGCCGTCGCCGCGCCAGATGCGTGAGATGATAAACTTCATGTGTGTCATCTGCGCAATCTCCGCAATGGTCTTTCCCGCGAGGGCTGGGTTGATGGCCACATATTGAGCTATGTAGGTGTTGTCGGCATCGGGGCTGACCTTCGGTTTCAGGTCATCGGGCTTGACAACAAAGCGCCGCATCAGCATCATGGCAAGAATTACGCCCACCACACCCAACGGATAGGTCACGGCGCAGCCCAAGGCGGCACCGCTGCTCGACACCGAAGCGTGCTCAAGCGCCTGTTGGGCGGCACCGAGCGCCGGCGTGTTGGTGGTGGCGCCACACAAGATGCCCACCATATCGGGCATGCCCACGGGCAGCACGAAGGTGAACGCAATGGCCATAACGGTGCCCACCACAATAACGGCGAAGCTCCACATGTTAAACTGTATGCCCTCATGCCGCATCAGTCCGAAGAAGTTGGGACCGACATACAGTCCGAGGGTGTAGACAAAGAGCGTCAGTCCGAAGGTCTCGGCAAAATCGAGCATCTGCTCGTTGGCGCTCAGGTGGAAGTGTCCCGCCAAGATACCTATGAAGAACACGAAGGCTATGCCTAACGACACGCCACGCACATGAATTTTGCCGAGGGCCAGACCCACGGAGCAGATAAGCGACAGCACCACAACGGTCTGCAAAGCTGAATGGACATTAAAAAGTCCGTCTATCCAGGTCATTATTGTTTTTGTTTTGTTTTCTTTTTGTCAGGTTAGATGGAAGGTCGACCTTATCATCTGTTTGCGGGTTTGGCTCACAGCGCCTTGCCGAGCAGTCGGCGTGACATATATCTCACCGGATACCACGCCGCTGCCCATCCCACGGCCAAGACCGTAATGAAGACGATGAGCACATCGCTGTAATGAACGCTCACGGGGTAAGCGTTGACCACGAACGTGCCCGAGCTGTCGCCCATGGGCACAAGACCAAACTCTTGCTGTAGCCAGCAGAGAAGCAGTCCGAGCAGTATGCCCACAACAGCTCCGAGAGCCGAGATCATGCGTCCCTCAAACAGGAACACGCGTGTGAGCGTGCGGTCTGTTGCTCCGAGGTTGCGCAGCGTCTGCACATCCTTTTTTTTCTCAATGATGAGCATGGATAGCGAGCCGATGATGTTGAAGCACGCCACCACGAGGATGAACGACAGGAAGAGGTATGCCAGCACCTTCTCCACCTGCATTATGCGGAACGTGTCGGCATGTTGCTCAAAGCGGTCGAGCACATTGAAGCGTCCCTCAGCGAGGTTCTTGATCTTGCGCTTTGCCGCGCCGATGTCGGTGCCTGGCTTGAGCTTGACCATGAGCTTCGACACCATGCCCTGACGGAAGAACAGTCGGCGGGCGAAGGCAATGGATGTGATGAGATAGTCGCGGTCATACTTGGCTTGGTTCACGGCAAAGACCACGCCGGGCGATATGAGCGAGTCGGTGACGAACCCGTCGGCAGGCGATGCCATGTCGGTGAGCTGTCCCTCGCGTTGCGGCGCATAGACCTTGAGGAACCCGTCCCAGCGGGCACCCATGCCAAGGGTCTGTGCCAAGCGTATGCCTGGCACGCCATACTCGAGGTTGGCAGCCTGAAGAGAGAAGTCGCCGTCGCCATAGAGAATTTTCTGTATGCGTGTCATGCGGGCAAAATTGTCGTCCACGCCCATGATGTTGACCATGGCCTGCTGACCGTTATAAAAGGCGAGGGCCTGGTCTTGCACACACTCGGAAACCATGTCGACCTCTGGCAGCTGACGGATCTTCATGAACACGGCATCGTCGGCAGCCGCCACCTTGCCCTTCACGGGAACGACCTCGAGCTGCGGGTCAAAGTTGGTGAAGAACGAAGCGACCAGGTCATGGAAGCCGTTGAACACGCTGAGCACGATGACCAGAGCCATCGTAGCCACCGCCACACCCACCATCGAGATGATGGATATGACGTTTATGGCGTTGGTGCTCTTCTTCGAGAACAGGTAACGTCGGGCTATGAAGAAAGGAAGGTTGAGCCTCATTTCTTTAGCAGCGAGTCGATATGCTCGATATAGTCGAGCGAGTCGTCAATGAAGAAGCGCAGCTCGGGTATGATGCGCAACTGGTTGCGCACGCGTGTTCCCAGCTCGTAGCGTATGGTCTTTTCACTGGCGTTGATGTTCTTCATTATCTCATCGCCCTTCTCTGATGGGAAGATGCTGAGATAAGCTGTGCAGATGCTGAGGTCGGGCGACACGCGACACTTGGTCACGCTCACCATCACACCGTGCATCATTCTTGTCTGCGACTGGAAGATAAGGCTAAGCTCCTTCTGCAGCAGTCGCGCTATTCGGTTTTGTCTTGTTTCTTGCATATTTGTTATTGTTTTATTATTGTTTTTTAAAGCCCCACCCCCGCTATAGGAATGTTGATTTTTGAATGTTGAATGTTGAATTGTCGGCTTTCAGCCGATGTTGAATTTTCGAATTTTGAATTTTCGAATTTTGCGCTCGGCCCGTAGAGAAGCTTGCCTAAGCAAGAATTTTCCTCTTTAGAAGGGCTATTGAATTATTCACTCTTCGTTCTTCACTCTTCGTTCTTCACTCTTCACTCTTCGTTCTTCCCTCTTCGTTCTTCACTCTTCCCTTACCTTTACTTCCACCTCCACAGTTTCACGATAATCTTTCCCACAGGAGAGGCAACCCTCGTGAGGCTGTTGAAATGGATGTTCTTGCCCATGACCACAAGCGTCACGGCAACAAGGATGAGCACGATGCCGACAGCCATGCGCATGGTGAACAGCTCGCCAAAGAGCAGCACGCTGATAACCAAGGCCGTGACAGGCTCAAGGGCACCAAGGATGGCGGTGGGTGTGGAGCCGATGTCGTGAACAGACACCACCATGAGAACCAACGAGAGGACCGTGGGCACAAGGGCCAGCATCAGACCCAACCCCCACTGCTCGGGCGTGGTAAGCAGCTGTATGTGGTTCGACTCGCTGGTGAACGAGGTGAGGAGCACCGTGAGGGCCGCGAAGATGAGCACATAAAACGTGAGCTTGAGCGACGACACACGGATCTGCGACTTGTTCACCACGATGATGTAAAGGGCGTAGGTGAGCGATGAAAGGGCTACCAAGCTCACGCCTATGCCGCTGAGCGTCTCGCCGTTGCCACCCTTATAGAGCAGCGCTATGCCCATGATCGCCAGCAAGATAGAGAGAACGGTGCTCGTCGTGACCTTCTCCTTGAAGAACACGGCCATGATGACCGCCACCATTATGGGATAGACAAAAAGCAGGGTGCAGGCAATGCCGGCTCCCATGAAATGGAAACTGTTGAACAGCGACAGCGAGGACGATGAGAAGAGCACACCTAAGCCCGCCATCATGGCAAGCTCGTGACGGGTCACGGCAAACGACTTGCGCTGGACAGCCATGTAAAGGGCCAGCATAAGCACGGCCAACGAGAAACGGTAGAACAGCACCGAGCATGAGTTGATGCCGTCGGCATAAAGGGGCAACGCACCCAGCGGATTGGCTCCATAACATGCAGCGGCGAGGATGCCGCACAACGTTCCTCTTACTTTTGCGCTCATTTTCTTTCCTTTGTCTCCTTCTTTTTAAATTACTGTTCTGATTATTACTGTTTTTTTGCCTCGGCGCGTTTATGGAAACGGGGATTATGCCAGATGTTTTTGCCATTTGCCTTCGCCAGATGTTCTTGCCATTTGCCTTCGCCAGATGTTCTTGCCATTTGCCTTCGCCAGATGTTTTTGCCATTTGCCTTCGCCAGATGTTCTTGCTAAAAGTTTTTGCCATTTGCTTTTGCCAAAAGGTTTCACGTCTCAGCAACGGTGCATCTACATGCCCTTTCTTTCACCACGCCCTTGTTTCAAGGTGCAAAGTTAGCTAAAATAATCCATTCAACATCTCCCGCGCTTTAGTTTTGCTCCACATTTGCATAAAAAGAAACTTTTTAACCCTTCATTCACACTTTCTTTCATTACTTTCAATAATCTTTCGTAACTTTGCATTGCATTTTTCCACAATGCTTTCAAAGAAAAAACATCGTTAGGTAACGCAAAGAACAAAAAAATAATCATTATGACAATAAACGAACAGCAAGACGAGGTGATCGAGGAGTTTGAGGGATTCACCGACTGGATGGACAAGTATCAGATGCTCATTGACCTTGGCAACGACCTGGAGCCGCTTGACGCGAAATATAAGACTGAGCAGAACCTTATCGACGGATGCCAGAGCCGTGTGTGGCTGCAGGCCGACTACACCGACGGAAACATCGTGTTCACAGCCGACAGCGATGCGCTCATAACAAAGGGCATCATTGCGCTGCTCATCCAGGTACTCAGCGGACACACGCCAAAGGAGATTGCGGAGGCCGACCTCTATTTCATCGACCGCATTGGCCTTAAGGACCACCTCTCGCCCACACGCTCTAACGGACTGCTGTCTATGGTGAAGCAGATCCGCATGTATGCGCTGGCTTATGAGGCAAAGGAGGAAGAAGCAAAGGAGGGCGCACCCCATGCGTAAGCTACGCACCATAGAGATGCAGCGCCTCTCGGTGGAGCAGTTTCACGAGGCCGAGAAGATGCCGCTGGTGGTGGTTCTCGACGACGTGCGCTCGCTCTACAACGTGGGCTCCGTGTTTCGCTCCTGCGATGCCTTCCGCGTGGAGGCTGTCTACCTGTGCGGCATAACAGCCACACCGCCCCACCCAGAGATACACAAGACAGCCCTCGGCGGCGAAGACTCTGTGAGCTGGCGCTACTTTAAAGATGCCACCGAGGCGGTGGCAGAGCTACAGGGCCGCGGCTACCATGTGTGGGCAACGGAACAGGTTGAAGGGTCCACCAAGCTGCAAGACCTTGAGCTGCCCGAAGCCAACGGCTATGCCGTGGTGCTGGGCAACGAGGTGAAGGGCGTGCAGCAGGTGGTGGTCAACCGCTGCGACGGTTGCCTTGAGATCCCGCAGTTTGGAACCAAACACTCGCTCAACGTGAGCGTGACCGCCGGCATCGTGGTGTGGGAGTTTGCACGCCGCCTAATGATGTGACGGCACAAAAGCAACACGCCCAACCCACCATCTTATTTTAAAGCCTTAAAAGAAAACATGCTTTAAAGCCCAAAAAGAGAACCATGCTGAGAACGCTCATCCTTTTCTTTGCCATGACGTTGGCCACCATGAGCATGGCGGCAGACGACAGATACGACAGTCTCATGAAGGCTGCCGTGGGCAAGCCGTCGGTCCAGATATTGGAGGAGGCGGAGAAGGCAGCGAAACAGAAGGACGAACGCAAGGCTCTGGTGCTCTACATGGTGGTGTGCAACCGCTCACGAACCGCCACGACGGAACAGGACAAGACCTCGTGTGCGCTCGCTTACCTGCGCTCGGGCGACATCTACTATTGGCGCGGACATTACGCCAAAGCCCTGTCGCTCTATCTGCAAGGTCACAAGATATGCGAAAGCACAGAGGAGAAGAGGAAGATTATCGAGTTTTACAAGTGTTTCGGCAACGTCTACTGCATGTTTAAGGATTATGCACAAGCCGTGAAATATTACGAACGGGGCTATGAGCTGCGCAACCAGTATCCCGATCCCGTGATAACCTATCGTCTGCTCAACAACCTCTGCCACACGTTCTACCTTATGGGCGATGCCAACAACGCCACACGCTATTACAGGTTGGCACAACAGCTTTCCGAACACATGCCCGAAAGGCAGAGGCCCGATTTCAAGTTCTACAGCTCTTTCTACCTGGCCATCATCAACAAGATGAACCACCGCTACGACCAGGCCATCGCCTTGCTACGCCCGCTCGTGCCTTTTGCCCAGGAGAAGCACCTGCCGCCACGCTACATCTGCGGGGTTTATGAGGAGATATATAAGATTTTCGACCTCAAGGGCGACATCGACTCTACACGCCGTTACGTCGACCTGTGTCTCACCACAGCCGAGAAGACGCGACAGATGCACATGTTCACCGAGACGCTGGGCGAGATGTCGAAGATCTACGCACGACGGGGCGACAAGAAGAACGCCGACCTCTACAGCCGCCGTTACCGCGCCGCCGCCGACAGCACGTTCAACCAAGACGAGTTTAACAAGGCAAAGACACAACAGTTTGTCTACGAGATGGACAAGGTTGACAAAGACATTGCCGCCCTGACGGCAGAAAACGACAGCCGACAGGAGACCATACGCCTGCAAGGCTACATGCTGTGCGGTGGCTTGGCTCTGCTCCTCGTGGTCTCCGTGTTGCTCTTCATGGTCTACAGACAGAAGCAGAGGCTGAAGCACAGCTACCATGACCTCTACGCCATAAACCAGCGACTGCTCGACATGCAGCAACAGCTCGACGAGGCTAAAAGCGCCATGAAATATAAGAGCAGCAACCTGGCTGACGACCGCAAGCAAGACCTCATCAAGGCCATTGCCCACATCATGGACAGCACGCTCGAGTATGCCGACCCCGAGTTTTCGCTCGAACGCCTCGCATCGCTCACAGACTCCAACAGCAAGTATGTGTCGCAGGCCATAAACGACGGCTACGGCAAAAACTTCAGCAACTTTGTAAACGAGTATCGCATACGCCTGGCGTGCCGACGACTCACTGATGACGAGCATTTCGGAAACCTCACAATACGCAGCATTGGGGCAAGCGTGGGCTATAAGTCGAACACCTCGTTCGTGGGATGTTTCAGAAAAATCACGGGCATGACACCGTCCGAATATCAGCGCACGGCACGCGAAGAAAGCGAGGAACGTGTGTGAAAGGCGTGCTGACGGCAAGATGTTCCACTTACAAAAAGAATTAAAACAAGGGTAATTATATGCAAATCGTCACTTTTTTCGCCGATTTACATATAATTGCCCTTGTTTTTTGTGCAAATTCAAGAATATGTACTCCTTCAGTTTTATTGTTTTACTCCTTTTTATTAATTTTGCGACCATTAAACGACAGAATGTCAACAATAGCAGAATAACAATTACAAAACGGAAACAATATGGAGACAAACAAAAACATTTTGACGAAAATGTTGCGCATGGCAACTTTTCTTATGGCAACACCCCTCTTGTTCACTGCTTGCAGCAGCGACGACGACGACGCCCCTGTGCCCCCTACCGTGCAGGCTGCTGCCGTGGCTGACGCCGCAACAATGCACTCGCTGGCGTTTGAGGTAAGCAACATAAGTGGTGCCGACTCCGTAAAATATGTATTCGGAAAAGACGTGGCAGGCTCAACACCTGAGACCGTAGGCAAGAACGGCACAAAGCTCGCAAGCCTGACAGGAACACAACGTCTCGATTTTGACAACCTGGACGAGGCAACAGAATATTCGCTCGTTGTTGTGGCATACGGAAAGAAGAATCTCACCGTGACGGCTAACGCAAAGGCAACGACAGCGGCTTACACAGGCACAACATTTACGGCTGTCGCTGGCGAACGCTTCAGCAGAAAGAACACCACCGTGACGCTCACAGGAAATGACGGCGAAACGCTTGTTATCGACTGCAACTATCCTTCAGCCAACTTCCTCCCTGCCGGCACCTACACCGTAGACGCTACCGAGGAAGCCGAATATAACATCGCTCCAAGATACAGCTTCTACTCTTGCAAGGACGCAAGCGGAAACGTTGTTAAGCACACCATAACGGCAGGAACGGTGAAGATTGAACTCGACAAGGCAACAAAGACATATAACGTCGATGCCGACATAACCGTGGACGTTCTGCAGACAAACCTGCTCGGACGCTTCTCAGGACAGATCGAAGGCTTCGAGGTGTTCGACGCACGACAGCTCAACCCCGTGAGCGCCAAGCTGCTCGAGATTGATGCCGACAAGGCTGTAGAGGGCGAGGTCTATGTCAAGATGAACGATGCCGACTGGAACGCGGAGCTGGGCTTCATGTTTATCTGCTCTAAGGGCGCCAAGGAGCTGGAGGAAGGCACATACGACGTGGCCACGACAAACGCCAAGGGCACACTGGGAACAGGCACCTACATCAGCGACTACATCTACTCTGACGCGGAGGTGGACATCGCAGGAACTCCCGTATCAGGAAAGGCTGAGGTCAAGAAAGACGGAAAGACCTACACCATAACCTACGACTTTGTGATGAAGAGCGGACAGCGTTATGTAGGAACGTTCAAGGGAGAGATTAAAGGTTATTAAAGGGCACGAATCTCTGACAACGAAAGAGAAAGATTTCTTATAAACGAGCCTTCCACGTCAACATCGACATGGAAGGCTTAAAACAATTTTAAACAATCAATAAGTACAAACAGCTTTTAAGCACTTATTTTCATTTTTTTTCATTATGACTAAAACATTAAGACACGTAGGCCTACTGTTTATGGCCATCATGGCAATGGCCACCTTCTTCGCCTGCTCAAACGACGGCGACGACATAGAGAAAGTGGCGCTCGATGTGACAGCCGGCGAAACCGGCGGCAACAGCATAACCTTCAACATCGAGACATCAATGTGCGCACAGGTGGCGTGGATGGTAACACCGACATCAGAGGAACAGCCTTCGGCAGCCGACGTGCTGGCAAACGGACACAAGGAGGAGGTTAACACCACCGTTGACGTGTCGGCCACACGTCTGACGCCGCAAACCGAATATACCGTCACAGTGGCGGCGAAGGGCCACTACGGACGCATCTTGTCGAAAACGCTCAAGATGACGACAACCGAGCGCAGCACCATAAAGCTGGTGCGCGTCATTGACGCTTCTTACACCGACAAGGACGACAAGGGCCTCTACTCGCTGTTGCTCACATCAGGCGACACCAACGAGTATGGCACACCCTCACAGGTGGGAGGCATCACCGTGGCGCTCGACCTCTACGGCGCTCTCGACGACGACACCATGAACCCCACGCTGCCCGACGGCGAGTATGTGCCGGGAAGCAAAAGTGAGGGCACATACAAGAACCCGTTCACCTTTGACCCTGCTTTCACTTATGTGGAGATCAGAGTGGAAGACGGCAACGGCACAGATGCTGTGCAGACACTGCCCATAAGCAGCGGAAGCGTGAAGGTGAGCCATGAGGGCGACGTCTACACCGTGGCGCTCGACGCTACCATCCTTGACGGCACACCGCTGGTGGCAAAATATGAAGGCAACATCTCGTTCACATATAACGCATCGAGCGAGTATAAGCCGTTCACCGAGGACCAGAACGTGACGTTCGAGCGCGAGCAGGGACGCTACTGGGGCAACTGGTTCATGCCTCATTCTGACGACTTCGCCATGCAGTTCTTCACAGGCTCGTTCGACCAGACAGGCACACAGACAGACGGTTATTACATGTACATCCCGGCTTACATGCCTAAGCTTGCCGACTATAACACAAAGAACCCTCTGCCGGCTGAAGGCACATACACCATAACAGCAGCAAAGAGCAGTCAGCTCAACTGGTGCCCGTTTGAGGTGGAACAGGGCAGGTCGACAACGGTGTTCGAGTCGACAACCTACACCGGCATCTATCTCACACGCATTGATGCCGCTACAGGCAAACGCTACATCGCTCTTATCACATCGGGCACCATGACGGTCAAGAACCACGGCAACGGACAGACCATAACCGTAGACGGACAGACCGATGACGGAATAAAGATTCATGCTGTTTATGACGGAACGGTGGCGCTGACCAACTATTGCGACAACGACACTAACCCGCAGACGGCTAAACGCCCGTGGAGCGCCATTGACAGCAACGTGAGCCTCAACTTCAACTCTACAACGACAGCCAGCGTGTTCTATATGGGCGAGGACCTGAAAAAGGGCCTCACATCATGGCTCGTCATGATTGCTGCCGACCCGTTGAAGGACGACTACATAACCATGGAGCTGCTCACGCCGTCAAGCGATGGAGCGAAACTGCTGTCGCACGATTATCCGCTCAACGAGTCGCTGACAGGCTACACGGCTCTGCCCGGATACCACCGCTACGGAGGCGGCAACGTGCTTTACTCATGGTATGGCGACATGAATAGCGTCGACTCGGAAGGCTATTGCACACGTCTGGCACCGCTCACAACGGGCACCGTCAGCATTAAGCAGAACGAGGCTCTCAGCACCTCTGGTGAGAGCAACTACACCTTCACCTTCAACACCATGGACGATAACGGCCACAGCATAAAAGGTTCGTTCACAGGTAAAACAACCTTCTACGATGCCACACAAAGCGCTGCCAAAAGAAAGGTCATGAGAAAGGCTACACGCAAGATAAACGTGGCAAGAAGATAAAAGAAGGAAGATTTGCTCGAACAAAAAATTGTTTGAGCAACTAACGAAAAAGGAAAAAGAAGAAAAGATGGATATGACAAAGCTAAAACAGGTTTTTCGCAATGTCGCATTCCTGCTTGCCGCCACAATGGCCTTTACGGCATGTGGCGGCGGCAGCGATGACCCCACACCTGACCCAGGACCTACGCCCACACCCACGCCCACACCTACGCCCTCGACAACAGAGAGCCGCGGACTGGTGGTGTTCTGCATGGGTAGCGGCACAGGCTTGCAAGACGAGATGGACAAGAACATCACGCGCATTGTTGAGGTTGCATCGAAGGTGGTGGACGACAACAACAAAATTTGCATCTTCTACGACCGCGTCTACGATGCCAACAACAAGAACCATGAGACCTACACGCGTCTTACGGAGGTAAAGAAGGTTGACGGACGAACAAAGCAGGTGCTTGTGAAGGAATGGAACCCTTCGCAGACCTCTACCGTGGACCCGACGTTCATGACGGAGGTGCTGACGCTGGCTCGACAGACCATGAACGTGAAGCAGTATGGCTTGGTCATGTCGTCGCACGGCGGTGGATGGGTGCCGTCTGACACCTACGACCAATATGTGGTTGAGGAGAACAAGCTTAACAGCCAGAACGACGCCAAAGGCGCAAGCGTGAACGTGCCGCAGACAAAGTTCTTCGGCGAAGACTCGGGAGCGTTCATGGAGGTGCCACAGCTCGCACAGGCTCTTAAAGCAGCCGGAGAATGGCAGTACATCATCTTCGATGCCTGCTTCATGTCATCGGTAGAGGCCCTTTACGACCTGCGCTCTGTCGCCCCATACATCGTGGCTTCGCCTGCCGAGGTTATGAGCGGTGGCTTCCCCTACAGCACCATGGTGCCTCTGCTTTTGGGCAAGGACAACACGCCGACGAGCCTGAGGAATGTGTGCAGCGCCTACATGGACAGCTACAAAAACTCATCGGCCACCGTGGCGCTCATACAGACCAACCGTCTGCAAGCGCTTGCCGACATCGTAAAGAAGATCAACGCCAACCCCGCAACGGTAGATGCCAACAAGCTACAAGGCTTTGAGGGCTTCCACCCACACCTTTATTTCGATTTCGAACAATATGTAAAAGCCTTGGGTGCCAACAGCGACAACGCATCGTTGCTTGCCAAATTCAGAACCTTATTGGGCGAGGCTGTGCTCTTCGAGGCACACACCTCTTCCATTCTGTCGGGAGCCGGCAGCAACAAAGGCACGGTCAAGATTGACAACTGTTGCGGTCTGACCTGCCATGTGCCAGCCCCAACGTTCACTGGTTTCAGTTTCGATTTCGTGCATGAGGCATGGCTCAAGACCGATTGGGCCAAGGCTGTGACAAAATAAAATGGCCACAAAAACGATGGCTTATAACAAGACAGCTTTTCTTTAGGCGAAACAGATTAAAAACAGGAAAACATTAAAGGAAGAACTTACATGCTTGTAGGTTCTTCTTTTTTTGTTGCTTAAAAAACAGTTCGGCATGAAGACATAAGCGCAACAAAGCAATGAAGGCCCCGCAACACTGCGGAGCCTCCAAGGATTGTCTAAAAGATAATAATTGATCTTAGTAAAGGTAATTAGTCGATTGAATTAGGTATTGATTGTATAAAGATGATTCCTTTCTTAACATGCCTGCTGAAGCTCTTGCTCATGCCTCGGCGTCGTCTCTTTAACGGCGGCTGTCGGGCAAAAGAGCCTGTTGGAGCAGGCGTGGGATGTTTTTTCGGACGTCATTTTATGGACATCATTTTATGGATGTCGTTTTATAGACATCACGCATGGCGGTGTCGCCCTGTCCATTTGTCCAGGCGTCTTATGATGGAGCGTCCGATGTTTCTGAAATTGCCGTGCAGCATGTTGCGGTAAAGCTCTTCCAGCGAACGGGCAACCTTTATCCACGGGTGTCCCCATGCGTTTGTGCGATACACACTCTCCTTGTAGGCCACATTCTCAATGACATAGCGTGGATGTCGCAGCGGAAACTGCAACTCGTAACGCTTCATGGTGAACATGCGGCGCAGTCGGCGAGGAATAGTGTCAAGGCTACTTGTGAAATGTGTCGAATCGGCGGTTACGCCCATATTGTTGATGAGGTTGCGTGTGGGCATGATGGCCAAGCCGTTGTTGAGCAGCATTGAGGCCCAGAAGATGGTTTCATAGAAGGCCTTTCCTGATGCACGATGGTCGCGGCACATAGGTATGAAGTCGGTCCTGAAGCGGCGTTGGCGCACAAGGTTTGTGAGCTGCTGCATGGCGTAGGGGTCGTCGAGGAAGGTGTAATGTTCGTCCCACTGGTCTACCACTCTTCGCCATGACGCCCATCCCCATATTGAGAAGACGGATGTGAAGAAATAGTCGTCGGGCACACCCTCGGTCACTTCATCGCTGTTGAAGCCCGCAATCATCGTTATGCGCGTGTCGTGCTCATAACGGTCAAGCATCTCCTTGCAGAAAGGGAAGAACGACTGTGATGGCACGTCATCATCTTCAAGAACGATGCATTTGTCGGCCATGGAGAACGCCCATTTCTGCGAGATATACTCGGACGGGTCGCATCCATAATTGCGCTCTTGATACAAGCGCTGCACGTCACACTCCCAATCGATGTTATCGACCACCTCGCGACATTTCTTTATTCCATCCAGATCCTTTTCAGACCTTGGTCCGTCTTGGTAGAGGAACAGCCGCGAAGGACGCGCTTTGCGCACTTCTTCAAACACTTTTTTCAAATGCTCGGGGCGATTGAAGAAAAGTATCAGCACAGCTACGTCTATTTTGGAGGCTTGCTTCATCATTGCTTATCTGCTCACAAAGTTAGTCCTTTTATTTGGAGTGGCAAACAAAAAATCGAATAATTTTTTAAAAAGAGATAAAAATTCCCTCTTTTACGGCCCAAAAGGGCGGTAAGTGTTGTTTATACAACTCCTTTTCAAGTTCAAAAATGACAAAATGTAAGCATCAGACCATGTGGCGATGCCATGCCATGACCCCTTGCGTTGCTCTATGACAGCTTGCGTTGTTCATGACCTCTGGCGTTGTTCATAACCCCTTGCGTTGCTTTAAAATCTCTTGTGTTGTTCTTCTATGACCTCTTTGAGCACCTCTGCCACCTCGGCAGCGCAACGCACGTCGTTGAATGTTGTCTCAGCCAGTTGTCGTCCCCGCTGTCCCATGGCCCGCGCCTCGTCGGGATGGTTGCGAATGAAGTCGATGGCACGTTTCCATCCCTCCACGTCGCCATAGTTGACCGCTATGCCGCAGCGTGTGGCATCGATATCGACAGGAATCTGCGGGTTTCGGCTACAGATCATGGGCAGACCCATGGCCATGGCTTCGACGACGGTGGTCAGGCCGACGGTATATTTCGTCTCTTGGCAGCAGATCGCCACACACTCGGCGCGTGCCACGATAAGGCTCAGTTCGTAAGGAATAAGCCTTTCTACAAATTTAAGCCTGATGTTGCGCCTCATGGGCAGTTTTCCAAAGATGTGCTCATAGCTCACGTCGCCCGTCACCCGCGCCACATAGATGTCGAGGTCAGCTCCCGTGGCGTTGAAAGCGTTGACGAGCGTGGGCATGTCGCGCATCTCCTTGCCCGTAGACACGAAGCCGTCGTGTGTGCCGTCGGTGGCTGCGATCACGCGGTCATAGAAGTCGAGGTCGGCACCCCAATGTCCCAGCACCATGCGTGTTGGG
>OIYG01000817.1_pt1 | contig 27181 bp, 27 predicted proteins | sample 1587861 | NCBI WGS metagenome assembly OIYG01 (sample SAMN03283272) | human gut metagenome | biome: human-associated habitat; material: feces | host: Homo sapiens | place: Peru | collected 2012 | reverse complement strand
CTTGACAAGGGTACCAGTTTAATTTGAACTCCTTTTCTATGCAAATAATTCGTCATATAACCATTCTATTTTTTTATTCTCATAAGCTATTATAGAAACAATATCTCTCACCAATTCCTTATCCACTACCTCTAATTTATTGAGATATTCTTCTTTAGGTAAAGTAATAATATTACTAAACTCTTCATCTTCATCAAAATACTCGACACCATAGTTAGTACCTTTTAAAGAAAATAAGTATATATAATTATTAAAACCACAATAGAATTTTTGACCTACATTAAATCTAAAATAGTGATTTTTAAAAGTAGATTCTTTCTTATTATTGTTTCTGTTTTTAATTTCCGTTGAGTATTTCCTCTCTGAAACAATGTGATATGCATTATTTAAGAAAGTTTCAATATGTTTGTTACACAAACGATATCTACTACGATTTAACTTTATTTCACCATTTTTATCTTCAAGTAGTTTATAAATTATTGCCTTATTATTCTTTGAATCAAATTCATGAATATAAAACAAATTATGGTCATCCTTAATGATGTTTCCTTCTTGGAAAAAATGAGCACAATCTATTAGAATCTGTCCTTTAGTTTTTAATCTAGAATTTATTTTATTCAAATGATTCGTCTTAAGACTATCTACTATATAAAGAATTTCATCCTTATCTATTTCGTAGCAATTATTTAGATTAAAGTAAGTATCTTTTGTAAAGTTGTAATTATCTTTATTTAGCAAGTAATAATGATTATAATTATTTTTCTTACTTGTACCTGAATATGCATAAACACTATTGCCTTTTTTCTTTGCAACTATAAAAGGACGAATACGATGACTTTCTTCTATTTTTTCTAGATTATCGCATCTTGTAACCCCAAGCACTATATCACCAGCTCTTATTTCTTTGAATAATTCATCTTGATCAATGTCTTTTAATTGCGGAACCAATTCAGTTAATGATGGTTTTCTTTTCTTAAATAAACACTTAAGATAATTTAAAATTGTTTTTAATAAATTCATTTATACGCTCCTTTTCTAACTGTCTTAATTGTAAGAAAAAGGGTGTACATAAATCACACCACCCAAAAGAAAAGTAGGATTTAATCCTACTTGATAAATGAAACTTTATTTTCTTTTCCTTGAATTAATCTCTTAATATTAGCTCTATGCATAAATATTACAAATAATGTAAGAAGTAATACTAGAGTCGCTAATGAGTTATCTTTATATGTAAGAAAGCCCATGATAGTTGCCATTGTTAGTGCCGACATAGAAGCTAGTGACATATATTTAGTTAGACACAATACGATAACAAATACCAAGACTGGATATAAGAATGTAAAGATAAAGTCATGTGTGATAAATAGGGCAATGCCTAGAATATAACCCATAGCACATGCTACTGCTTTGCCACCTCTAAATTGGGCAAAGACTGGGAAACAGTGTCCTATACATACTGCTAATCCTGCATATCTAGCATATTCTGGTGAAATCTTATTTACAATCACCATCACAATAAATGCTTTTAAGGCATCTAGAATAATAACTGAAATACCAGCTTTTTTGCCCAATACTCTACCTGCATTGGTTCCGCCTAGATTACCAGAACCCTTAGTTCTAATATCTACACCGTAAAATACTTTACCAATAATAAGAGCCCAGGGAATAGAACCAACAAGATACCCAACAATCAGCCACAAAATCAATATAATAGTTTTCATAAAAAAATTATAACAAAACTTTTGGTATAATTGACTGGTATGAATAATAATTATGATGATAACAGTATAGAAATATTAGAAGGACTAGATGCCGTAAGAAAAAGACCTGGCATGTATATTGGTTCTGTCGATAACAGAGGACTACATCATTTAGTATGGGAAATCGTCGATAACGCAATCGATGAAGCTTTAAATGGCTTTGGCAAAGAAATCATTATTGAACTAAATAAGGATGGTTCATGTAGTGTAACTGACTTTGGACGTGGTATGCCTATTGGTAAGCACAAGTCTGGCAAAAATACTTTGGAAGTAATCTTTACTGTCTTACATGCTGGTGGTAAGTTCTCAAATGAAGGCGGTTATAAGACAGCTGGTGGTCTACATGGTGTAGGTGCCAGTGTTGTTAATGCGCTAAGTAAATGGTGCGAAGTAGAAGTTTGTCGTGATAAGAAAAGATATCGCATGCGCTTTGAAAATGGTGGTAAGAAAATTGGCAAATTAGAAGAACTTGGAAGCACTAACAAGACTGGTTCTAAGGTTACTTTTATGCCTGATGATACAATCTTTTCAACAACTACTTTTAACTTCAATACAATTTGTGAAAGAGCTCAAGAAGAAGCTTTCTTGTTAGAAGGCGTTAAGATTGTAGTTAAAGACTATATTCATAATGAAGAAAGTGAATTCCACTATGAGAATGGTCTATTAGCCTTCATGAACTATCTTCATGAAGATAAGGATGTTTTGCATGAACCGGTAATTTTTTCAGGTGAAAGTAATGGTATCAACATTAAGTGTGCTTTCCAATATACTGATGGTTACCAAGAAAATACTTTTTCTTATGTAAACCTTGTAAGAACCAAAGATGGCGGTACTCATGAAGTAGGCTATAAGACAGCTTTTACCAAGACTATTAATGACTATGCAAGAAATAATGGTCTATTGAAGGAAAAAGATAAAAACTTTGAAGGTAGCGATGTAAGAGAAGGCTTAACTAGCATTATTGTTGTTACTATTCCTGAAGATTTATTGCAATTCGAAGGACAGACAAAGGGCAAACTTGGTACACCAATCGCTAAGACGGCTGTAGATAATGTAGTAAGTGAACACTTGATGTACTTTTTAGTTGAAAATAAGGATTTAGCTACATCTTTAATCAAAAAGATTCAACGTGCTGCTTATGCTCGTGATGCAGCAAGAAAAGCCAAGGATGAGGCAAGAGCTGGCAAGAAGTCTTCATCTAAGGCGAAAGAAGTCTTAAGTGGCAAGTTAGCTCCTGCTCAAAGTAAGGATTATAAAAGATTAGAATTATTCTTGGTCGAAGGTGATTCTGCCGGTGGTAGTGCTAAGAAGTGCCGTGATTCTAAGTATCAAGCTATTTTACCTTTAAGAGGTAAGGTTTTAAATACTGAAAAAGCATCTTTAATAGATATTGAAAAGAATGAAGAATTAAATACGATAGTTCACTGTTTAGGTGCTGGTGTTGGTGCTCATTTTGATGTTGAAGATATTCATTATGATAAGGTAATCATCATGACCGATGCCGATACCGATGGTGCCCACATTCAAGTATTATTATTAACTTTCTTCTATCGCTTTATGAGAGAATTAATCGAAAAGGGACATGTATATGTAGCTATGCCTCCTTTATATGGTGTTAAGACTAAAGAGGGCATGGATTATTTGTTCTCTGATGATGAATTAAATAAATATCGTGCAAGTCATACAATAAAGGGTGATATCCAAAGATATAAGGGTCTTGGTGAAATGGATGCTGATCAATTATGGGATACGACCATGGATCCTGAAAAGCGTACTTTGATTAAAGTAAATATTGAGGATGCAGCTATTTGTGAACGTAAGATTTCTATTTTAATGGGTAATAAGCCAGAACTTAGAAGAAAGTGGATTGAAGAAAATATTGACTTTACTTTAGAAGAAAATTATAAGGTGGAAAGACATGGCTAAGAAGACTAAAGAAATAATTGAAAAGAATGTTACTGAATCTTTAGATGACATCATGTCTTTAAGATTTGGTGCTTATTCAAAATATATCATTCAAGAAAGAGCTTTACCTGATGCTAGAGATGGTTTAAAGCCGGTACAAAGAAGAATTCTTTATTCTATGTATATGGATGGCAACACTAGCATTAAGCCTCATCGTAAGTCTGCAAAGGCTGTCGGTCAGGTTATGGGTATTTTCCATCCACATGGTGACTCTAGTATTTATGAAGCTATGGTTAGATTGTCTCAAGACTGGAAGAATAATCTAACTCTAATTGATATGCATGGTAATAATGGTTCTATCGATGATGATCCACCCGCAGCTTATCGTTATACCGAAGTAAGACTAGATAAGAATGCTGAAAAGTTATTAAACGATATCGATAAAGATACCGTTACGATGACTAATAACTACGATGACTCAACTCTTGAGCCAACAGTTTTACCTGCTAGTTACCCATTACTATTAGTTAATGGTTCCACAGGTATTGCCTCAGGTTATGCGACCAATATGGCACCACATAACTTAAATGAAATCGTGGATGCGACTATTTACCGTTTAAACAATCCTGAATGTAGTGTTGAAGATTTAATGGTCTTTGTCAAAGGACCTGACTTCCCAACTGGTGGTATAGTACAAGGACTAGATAACATCAAAGAAGTCTTTAAAACGGGTAGAGGTAAGGTTGTTTTAAGAAGTAAGTGCGAAGTGCTTAAGGGCAAGACTAATGATTCAATTGTAGTTACTGAAATACCTTATGAAGTAATCAAATGTAATCTTGTAAAGAAAATTAACGATATTGCGATTAATAAAGATATTGAAGGCATTAGTGAAGTAAGAGATGAAAGTGGTCGTGATGGTTTAAAGATTGTCATTGAACTTAAAAAAGACGCTAATAGCGAGATGATTCTAAATTATCTATATAAGAATACTGATTTACAAATCAACTATTCTTACAATAATATCGCTATTGTTAATCATCGTCCTACTTTATTATCTTTACCGGATGCTTTAGATGCCTTTATTGATTTTAGAAAACAAGTAGTTTTAAATCGCTCTGTTTATTTAAGAGATAAAAAGAAGGCTAGACTACATGTGATTGATGGTTTGATTAAGGCTGTATCTATCTTAGATAGTGTTATCGAGACAATTAGAAGATCTAATGATAAACAAGATTCTAAGATCAATCTTATGAACAATTTCTTGTTTACAGAAGAGCAGGCTGAGGCTATTGTCAATTTAAGATTATATCGTTTATCAAATACCGATATTGTGGCTTTAAAGGAAGAATGTTCTACTTTAATTAGAGAAATTTCAGAGCTTGAATCAATTATTAGTTCTAAAGAAATCTTAAAGTCTGTTTTAACTAAAGAATTAAAACAAGTTAATTTTGATAATATTACTCCTAGAAAGACTAAGATTGAAAATGAAGTTTCTGACTTAGTTATTGATAAATTGGCAATGGTACCAAATGAATCTTGTTATATATCTTTGACAAGAGATGGTTATGTAAAAAGATTCTCTAAGCGTACTTTTGATGCGAATTTGAATAGTTTACCATTTACTAAAGAAAGTGATGTTTTATTAGGCATCAGTGCTTGTGAAACATTAGATACCTTATTAGTATTTACAAACAAGGGTAATTACTTATATATTCCGGTTTATAAGTTACAAGAATGCAAATATAAGGATATCGGTAAGCATGTTTCTACTTATGTTAAGCTAGAAGGAAATGAGAAGGTAGTAGGAGCTTTAATTGTTAAGAGTTTTGAGACTTATGCCTTTGTGGTTTTAGCTACTAAAAATGGTATGATTAAGAAAACTTCAATACCTAAGTTTGATATATCTAGATTCTCTAAGGCTATTCCAGCTATTAAGTTAAAAGAAAATGATGAACTAGTAAGTGTCAATATCGCTTATGAAAATGATAATGTGATTGCTGTTTCTAGAAGTGGAAACTATAATCGTTATTCTTTAGAAATGTTAAGTGATATCGCTCCTCGTGCAATGGGCGTTGGTGGTATCAATGTTAAAAATGATGAGTTAGTTGGTGTAGCAATTGAACATAGTGGTCCTAGTGAACTGTTAATATGTTCTAATAAGGGCTATAAACGAATTCATTTTGCTGATTTAGATTTTACAAGCCGTAATGCCAAGGGTAATCGTTTATTTAAACAGACAAAGACTAATCCTTCTAGTATTATTGGTGTTAAGACAATCGCTAGTGATACATCTCTTATCTATAATGATGAGAAGATGACAATATTGCCGGCTTCTAGTATTCCTTTTATGGGGCTTGATGCGACTTTTTCAAGTGTTGGGGAAGTGCTTCCTTTCATAAAAGATGATATGAGTGATATTCCTGTTGTGGATATGGTGATGATTCCTGAATCTTACTATAAAAATGATGAGGAAAACAAAGAGTATACACAAACGGATTTATTTGATTAGTATGAGTATTTTTAGACCAGATTTATTGATTAAAAAGTATGATGATTTAGATATTGAAGACCTAAAAAATAGGGGCTTTGATACTGTCTTTTTGGATGTTGATAATACTATCACTCCATATTTTGTGAAGATTCCTGATGCCAAGGCCAAGGCCTTTGTTCAAATGCTTAAGGATAATGGTTTTCATGTGATTGTGGTATCTAATAATACCGATGAAAGAGTAAAAGAAGTGGCTGGTTCAATTGATTGTGAATATATCTGTTGGGCATTTAAACCACTACCTTTTAAGGCTAATGCCTTGATTAAAAAACATCATTTAGATAAGTCTAAAGTGTTTATCATGGGTGATCAATTATTGACTGATGTCTTATGTGGCAAGTTGACAGGAATTTATGCGATTTATGTAAAACCAATCAGTGAGGTTGATAGTTTTACAACTAAGATTAATAGAAAAATAGAAAGGTTTATATTTAAACATATTCTGCATGAAAAAGTGTAAAGGTTGTGGAGAGATTCTCCAGTATGAACACAAAAGTATGCTAGGTTATGCACCTGGTGAAGACTTTGATTATTGTCAAAGATGTTTTCGTTTGACTCACTATGGAGATACTTCTAAGGTAAGTAAAAAGTTCACTTCTAATGATGATATTATCGAAAGCTATAAGAATATCAACGATGCTTTATTTGTGTTGATTGTGGATGCTTTTGATGCTTTGTTTTTAAATCAAGATTATCTATTAGATACTTTTAAGGATAAGAAATTATTGTTGATTATCAATAAGATTGACTTATTACCTAAAAACATCAACGATAATAAGATAAGCGACTTATATCTTGATGTCTTAAAGAAGTGTAACAACATCAACTGTCTATTAACTTATAAGAATGATACTACTTTCAATGATTTATTCTTTGAAATCTTAGAAGAAAGCGGTATGTCTAAGGTTGTATTTGCAGGTAGAGCTAATGTAGGTAAGTCTAGTTTGATTAATAAGTTAATCGAGAATCAAGAGCTTACTACTTCTATTTATCCAGGTACTACTTTAAAGGTTAATGAGATTACTTATAAGGATTACCTATTTATCGATACTGCTGGTTTGATTGATGATGAATCTTTCTTATCACATTTAGATAATAAGAATATCAAGAAGTTATTACCTTTAAAGACTATTAAAAGACAAATTTTCCAATTATATGAGAATCAATCTTATGTGATTAATGGGTTATTGAAAATTGATGTCATACCTAAGGGGAACGCATCAATTGAATTTATGGTCGAAAATAACCTAATAATTCATAGAACAAAGTTAGAGAATAGTGAACGTTATTTCAAGAATAATTGTCTAAAGGATCCACTAAGACTTTTACCTTTAAAGGCAAATGAATTTGATTTAGATGGCATTAAGTTATTTTACTTAAAGGGACTAGGTCTAATTAAAGTAAAGGGATCTGGTAAAGTTGTAGTGAATGTTAATGATAAAATAAAAATATATACAAGTGAGGTTAATTTATAATGTTAAGTGGTAAACAAAAAAGATATTTAAGAGCATTAGCGAATGATTTAAATAGTACTTTCCAAATTGGCAAAGAAGGTTTAAGTGATAATCTTTTAAGTGGAATTAGTGATTATTTAAAGGCTAATGAACTAGTGAAAGTCTCAGTGTTAAAAAGCTGTGACACAAGTATTAATGAGATAGAAATCGATGTATGTTCAACTTGTAAGTGCGAACTAGTTCAATGTATTGGTCGTACATTGATTTTCTATAGAAGAAGTAAGGAACATAAGATTGTATTACCATGAGTAAGCAAATAGACGATTTCTATAAATTAACCAGTAAACAAAGGAAGTATATCTTAAATGATTTTGAGGTTTTAGAAGATTTGGTAAAGACCAATTTATCAGAATATAGATATATCCATACTTTAGGGGTGGCTAAGCTAGCAAGAGAATTGGCTACTTATCATAATGTTGATCCAAATAAGGCCTATATGGCTGGTTTGTTTCATGATTTGACTAAGGAACTATCAAATGAACAACAAGATGAATATTTGAGATATTATGATCCTGATAAGCTTAATTATCCTGAAAAGGTTAAACATTCTTTTACTTGTAAGTATTACTTAAGGGAGAAGTTTCATCTTCATGATGGTGATGTTTTGAATGCTATCTATAATCATACAATTTGTAACTCTAATGATAAGTTGTCACTGATTTTGTATGTAGCAGATAAAAGAGAAGAGAATCGTCATATTGATGATGAGGTTGTTGAGATTGCCAAATATGATTTAAAGAAGGCAATAAAAACTTTAAAAGAAAAGTGGGAAGAAGCTAAGAATAATGGAATTAAAGGATAAAATTGTCACATTGTTAGATGAGAAACAAATAGAAGATATCACTGTAATTGATTTTAAGGATAATAGTCCTTATCTTGATTATTTTGTGATTGGTACGGCTAGAAATGGTCGTATGGCTAAGGCTACTATTTCTTATTTAGAAGATCTTTGTGATGAAGAAGGTGTTTCTTATCGTAATAGTTATAATGATGCTGAAAGTAAGTGGTACTTATTTGATGCAGGTAGTGTAGTTGTTCACTTATTCTTTGATGGTGAACGTGAGAAGTATAATTTAGAGGGTTTATGGAAGGATCTAATAAAGAAGTAAAAGAATATGAATATTTAGCTAAATATTATGATTATCTATTAGGTGATGAAGAATCCTTCGATTTTTGGCTAGAATACATCAATGCCAAGGATTATCATACTGTTTTAGAATTAGCATCTGGTTCAGGTGTATTAGCTGGTATTTTAAAGAAACAAGGAAAAGAAGTGACTGCTTCAGATATTTCTAAAGAAATGAAAGAGGTTGCCACAAATAATTTTGATGGCGAATATTTAATCTTAAATATGATTGATTTTGATTTACATAAGAAGTATGATTTAATTCTTTGTGTTTGCGATTCAATCAATTATTTATATGAAGAAGAACTAGAACAAATGTTTAAAAGTGTATATAAACACTTAAATGATGGTGGCCGTTTTATCTTTGATATGCACAATCCTAAACGTTTAAAAGAGTTTGATGAAGAATATATCGAAGAAGGTCAAATTGATGAAAATGTTTATTATCAATGGACTATTAATTCAGACACTTTTGATAGAACAGTGAATGAACATTTTACTTTCTATACACCAGAGGGGATGATTCAGGAACAACATACTCAAAATGTTTTTAAGGTAGATGATGTAAAAAATAAATTAGAGAATGTTGGACTCGAATCTGAAGTGGTGATGGATTTCATTGAAGATGAAAAGATTTTATTTATTGGTACCAAGTAATGAAAATATATAAGGAAGCTTATTTTGATCGTAACGCATGGTTACTTGATAATATGGATAAACTAAATGTTAGTCATTTAGAATTTTTAGTGTTATTGGTAATTAATTTTTGTCAGGAACACAATAAAGAAATAAGCTTAGATTTTTTATGTGAAAAATTACAAGTTAGTCCAAATGATTTAGATAAAGCTTTAGCTTCTTTAAGTGGCAAAGGGTATTTACGTATAGATATCAATGAAAAGGGGATTTGTTACGACATAGATGGTGTTTTTGATTTTGATATAGTTAAATATGATGAAGTTGAAAATAATGATATCTATGATGCAGTTGAGACTTTTCTAAGTAGGCCTCTAACACCAATTGATAAGATGAAGACAGCTGAATTGTTGGAAACCTATAGTGAGGATGCTATTTTGGATGCGATTAGAATGGCTTGTGCTTATCGTAAGTATAACTTGGCTTATGTAGAGACGATATTAAGAAATGATAAAGGCTGATTATATTATTAAATCTTTGGATGAATTATATCCGGATGCTCATTGTGAATTAAATTATCGAAGTAACTTTGAACTTTTAATTGCGGTTGTTTTGAGTGCTCAAACAACCGATATAAAGGTAAATAAAGTTACTAAAGTTTTATTTGATAAGTATCCTGATGTTTTTAGTTTGGCTTGTGCTAACTTGAATGATGTAGAAGAAATCATTAAGCCTTTAGGCTTATATCGTAATAAGGCTAAAAATATTGTTGGTTTATCTAAGACTTTAGTAGCCAAATATAATGGCGAAGTAATAAATGATCGCAAAGTCCTAGAATCATTAAGTGGTGTAGGACATAAGAGTGCTAATATTGTCTTGAATAATTGTTTTGGTGTGCCTGCTTTTGCAGTAGATACCCATGTTTCTAGGGTTTCTAAAAGACTTGGTATAGCAAACAAAAATGATGATGTGAATAAAATAGAAGAAAAACTGATGGCCTATTTCCCTAAACCATTGTGGGGGAAATTACACCATCAGTTCATATTTTTTGGTAGATATAAATGTAAGGCTATTAAACCAGACTGTATAAATTGTCCGTTTAACGACCTTTGTGATAAAGCTTCTTAGTTTGATAAATTGGGTTCATGGTTACATTCATGCCCAATTTTTTAAATGTGTTTGTATCAACTTCACTCAAGATTACAGTTGAATGTACTTCGGCATATTTTAAATTACTTAAACCAATCATCGCTCTTTGGCATGAATATGAAGTTTGAGAACCAATAGCTAGAGCAATCAACACTTCGTCTGTATGTAAACGAGGATTATTACCGTTTAAATATTGAGTCTTTAATTCTTGAATTGGTTCAATAATTTTAGGTGAGAACAATTCAATGTCGGGTAGACCAGCCGCAATCTTAGCAGCATTTAATAAGGCAGCGCTGCTAGCACCCATCAACTTACTAGTTTTACCAGTAACGATAGTTCCATCAACCAATTCAATAGCTGTAACTGGTTCACCAGTCTTTTTAGCTAATTCATTGGCAACCACAGCTACTTTTCTATCATCTTTAGAAATATTAGATTTAGTTAATATATTTTCTAGCTTATTGATGACATTTTCATCGATCCTATCATGAACATAATCAACTTGAGCTTGGTAACATCTTCTAATAATTTCTTGATTGCTTGCTTCTCTACATGCTTCATCATCACTGATACAAGAACCAACCATATTAACGCCCATGTCAGTAGGTGATTTATAGATGCATTCACCGATTACCTTAGTTAATAGGTTATTTAATACTGGGAAGGCTTCAACATCACGGTTATAATTGATTGCCACCTTGCCATATTCTTGTAAGTGGAAAGGGTCAATCATGTTTACATCGCTTAAATTAGCTGTAGCAGCTTCATAAGCTAAATTAACTGGATGGTTTAAAGGTAAGTTCCAAACAGGGAAGGTTTCAAACTTAGCATAACCAGACTTAATATCATGAAGATTATCATGGTATATTTGTGATAAGGCAACTGCCATCTTACCGCTGCCAGGTCCTGGAGCTGTGACAACCACGATTTCTTTGTTAGTCTCTAAATATTCATTCTTACCAAAGCCATCTTTAGATAAAATCCCGTCAATGTCATTTGGATAGTTTTCTATTTTATAGTGATAAGCACATTTAATTCCTGATTTCTCTAATTTCTTTCTTAATTTAGTAGCTTCACTTTGTTTCGCATATTGTGTAATAACAACACCACCAATAGCTAATTCGGCCACCTTGAAGGCATCGATTAGTCTAAATAAGTCTTGGCTATAGGTAATACCTATATCGCTACGCATCTTGTGTTTTTCAATATCGTTGGCGTTGATTACTAAAATCATTTCAGCTCTATCTTTGATATTTAGAAGCATTTTGATCTTAGTATCTGGCATAAAGCCTGGCAATACTCTTGATGCGTGATAGTCATCGAATAGTTTGCCACCAAATTCAATATATAGTCGATTGAATTTTTTTACTCTTTCGTAAATACTCTCAGATTGTAATTTAATGTACTTTTCGTTATCAAATCCTATTTTTCTCATGTTCACTATTATATATTAGATAAACAAATAAAAACGATGAAGTTGTCTTCATCGTCTAAAGTTTTTCAAAATCAGCGACACCGTGCTTACATAATGGGCAAATGAAGTCAGGTGGTAGCTCTTCTCCTTCGTAGATATAACCACATACCTTACATACCCATCCTTTTTTGCCTTCAGTATTAACACTAGGCTTTATATGTTTATAGTAATAATCATAAGTTAATGATTCATTATCACTCAAGGTCTTCGCATCACTTATTTCACAAATAAACATGCCATGAGTTCCTAAATCTACATAGTCTTTAACTACCAAAGAGAAGTAAGCATTAATGTGTTTGTTTAAGCGTAATAAGCCATTTTCACATCTTGTGACATCAGTATAATCTTTAAACTTATCAACCGTTTTACCGCTATTAAAGCCAAATAGTTTAATCAAAGAGAATGGGGTATTGATATCTAAACAGTTAACATTCATCTTACCTGTTTTTTTAATCACATCAAAAGAATAGTTAGCTTTATTGATATTAACCATTATTCTATTTGGTTCTACTGTTAATTGAGATACGGTATTTACGATTAAACCATTATCTTTTTTGCCATCGTTACTTGTGATGACATATAATCCATAACCAATTTTATTTAATGCTGAATAGTCTTTTTCTTCATTGCTTAAGGCTAATTTATCTTGACACAATACATTTACCATGTCGTCTATTTGTTTAATAGAAGTTTCATTTAAGGCAGAGGTAATACTTACTTTTTGACTTAAAATATTGATATTTTTAGATTTTTCAAACATAGTTTCCATGATTCTATTGGCCATAGGAGCCCAAGATCCATTTTCCATTAAACCAATGGTCTTATTTGAAAAGTTTCTTTCAGTTAAATGTTCAATAAATTCTCTCATAAAAGGGAAGATATCGGCATTATATGTTGTAGTAGCAAGAATAATCTTATTATAGTTGAAGGCGTCACTTACCGCATAAGACATATCGCATCTTGCTAAGTCATATGTTTTAACGTTTGCGCCATGTTTCTTTAACTTTTCAACCAATAAGTCAACAGCTTTTTTGGTATGACCATATATGGATGTGTAACATACTAAGATACCATCTTCCTTATAATCGTAGTTTGCCCAAGTATTGTATAGTCCTAAATAATAAGAAAGATTATCTTTTAATACAGGTCCATGTAGTGGACAAATCTTTTCGATGTCTAATGTAGAAGCTTTTTCCAAAAGGTTAGCTACTTGTTTACCATATTTTCCTACGATACCAATATAATATCTTCTAGCTTCATTTTCCCAATCTTCTTTAGTGTCCAAGGCACCAAACTTGCCAAAGCCATCAGCTGAGAATAAGACTTTATCGGTTTCATCATAAGTTACCATTACTTCAGGCCAGTGTACCATTGGCGCAGCTACAAAGTGTAATTTATGTGTGCCTAAATCTAGAGTGTCTTTTTCTTTGATGACTATTCTATTTTCTTCAAAGCTTCTATTGAAGAAGTTATTCATCATTTTGAATGCTTTATCACTTGATACGACGATAGTATCTGGGTACTTGTCTAGTAAGTATAGAATACTAGCACTGTGGTCAGGTTCCATGTGTTGAATGATTAAGTAGTCTGGTTTCTTATCGCCTAAGACGTTCTTTAAGTTGTTGAACCATTCGTCGCTAAAGTTTTTGTCTACTGTGTCCATAATGGCAATCTTATTATCTAAGATTACATAAGAATTGTATGAGATACCATTTGGTACCTTGTATTGTCCTTCGAATAAATCAATTTTGTGGTCGTTCACACCTATGTATTTGATGTCGTTTGTGATTTCCATATGAAAAAATCTCCTTTCTATAATTATATCGAATTCTTTGATTAAGCTTGAAATAATACTTCAAATAGGTAACAATTTATTTATGGAAAAATATCAAAGTAGTGATGGCTATTCTTATATCTTAGGTATTTCTTTAACGATTGAGGCATTAAATAAGATTCCTCAATATATGGAGAAGGTCTATGTGTCTAAGAAAGCGATTAAGAATGAACAATTTAATAAATTAGTTTCTTTGTGTGAGAATCTAAATATACCTATTATTGAAGATGATAATGTGATTAACAAGTTGTCTGTTAAAGAAAATTGTTATGGGATTGGTTTTTTTAAGAAGTATGTCCATGAATTAGGAACCAATGGACATATTGTCTTATATAATTTTTCTAATCCTGGAGAATTGGGCACTATTTTTAGAAGTGCTGTTTCTTTTGACTTTCATAATATTGTCTTAATTAATTCTAGTGTTGATTATTATGATCCTAAGGTTATTAGGGCTAGTATGGGTTCTATTTTCCATTTGAATATTAAGGAATATTCTTCTTTGGAAGATTATTATAAAGATTATAAGTATAACTTATATCCTTTCTGCGGTAATGGGACTATTGAATTAAATGATTTGAAATTAAAGGTACCTTATAGTATTATTATTCCTCAAAATTATACAGACTTAGATGATATGTTTAAAACATCTTATTATTTAAAACATAAGGGATTAGATTCTATTTCTTTGTCTTCACTTAGTGCTATTGTCTTGAATCGCTGTTACTTATTAAATCTTAAGCGATAGGTACAGTGCTTACATAAGGGCAATAATAGTTTCTTATTATTTAACGCAATAAGTGTTTCTTTATATAAGTTACTATCTAATATTTCTTTTAATGAATCGGTGTTTAAATCACCAATTTTATTTATGGCACAAGAATCTAGGCAACATGCGGTTACACTTCCATCGTGTAATATCGCTATTTGGTCTTTTAAGCCATGACAAAGGCCGTTTTCACCAATATAGGTATCATTGATATTGGGCCAATTAAACATCTCCTGGTGGTAAATGTAGACCTTATCTTTGATTTTGTATGTTTGATTTTTTTTAGTTGATTCGAGTCCATATAAAGATTCGAGCCCATTTAAGAATTCGGTCAACTTATCATCCAAATTATTCAAATCATAGAATCTAAGTTCGATAATCTTATCGTTATTATTTTTAATTAACTTAAGAATATAATCAAAATAATCATCACTTACATCAATGTTGTTGATTGAATGTAATGAGATAGATAATTTTCTTAAGCATTTATGGCTTAATAAATTAGGATATTTATTTAATAAAATACCGTTGGTAACTAATTGTAGGTTAAAGTCTTTTTCATCTAAGAGTTTCAATATTTGATCAAAATTTGGGTGAAGTAAGGGTTCACCTAGTACATGCAAGTAGATGTAATTGCTAAATTCTTTTATTTGATTAAGATAATTATCAATATCATCTAGACTCATAAAAGTTGTTCCTTTTTTGTTAGTACAAAAGGAACAATTAAGATTACAAGCGTTAGTTATTTCTAGATATACTCTTTTCACTTATTCAATTATAAAGGTATAATTGTTACATGTCTAAAATTTTATATATCGATAAGCCCAAGGGGATTACTTCCTTTGATTTGTGCTTTAAACTTAGAAAAGTATTTAATACAAAGAAAATTGGTCATACTGGAACCCTTGATCCTAATGCGACAGGTTTGATGGTTTGTTTAATTGATGGTGCTTCTAAGACTAATCAATTTCTTGTGAGTGCTAATAAAGAATATATCGCAACTGTTAAGTTAGGTATTAGAACAGATAGTGAGGATATTGATGGTAATATCTTAGAGGAAAAAGAAGAGGTTATGCCTAGTTTTGAATTAATTGTTGAAACTATTAAATCTTTTATTGGTAAATCTGAACAAATTCCTCCTATGGCATCAGCTATTAAGGTTAATGGTAAGAAGCTGTATGAATATATGCGCAATAATGAAACAGTAGAACTAAAGCCACGTCCTATTGAGGTTTTTTCTATTGAATTATTAGATGTGGCTGATAATACATTTACTATTAGTTGTAAGGTAAGTAGTGGTACTTATATTAGAACTTTGGTTCAAGATATTTTAAAGAAATTAGGGGTTATTGGTACCCTAAGTGATTTAAGAAGAACGGCCATTGATGATATTTCATTAGATGAGGCGGATACTTTGGAAGAAGTTTTAAATGGCAATTATCATGCACATTCTATTTATGAAGTATTGTCTAAGTATTATGAAGTCTATGTTGCGGGGGACGCTAAGGCTATTAAGGATGGTAAACCACTTAAGTACAATAGTGAAGCTAATGAAATCTTATGTGTTGACAATGATAATACGGCTTTAGCTATTTACCGTAAGGAAAATGGTGTTTATCGTTGCGTTAGAGGACTTTTATGATTCTCATGCATTATTTTAAGGATAATGTTCAAATACCTCCTAATATCGCTTGTATTGGCTGTTTTGATGGGGTTCATAGAGGTCATCAAGAATTAATTAATAAAACGGTTAAATTAGCGAAGGAAAAGAATTTAAAGCCGATGGTTATAACTTTTGACCCAGATCCAATTGAAATCTTTGGTGATGGACATATGTTACTAACAACATTAAATGAAAGAATTAAGTTATTTGAAAGATTTGGTATTGAAGAAGTATTAATTATTCATTTTGATGAAAAGGTAATGAATAAGTCTCCTTTAGAATTTAAAGAAGAGATCTTAGATAAATTAAATATCGATACGCTTATATGTGGTTTTGACTTTACCTATGGTTATAAGGGTCAAGGAAATATTGATACTTTAAAGAAAGATGGAGTTAATTTAATAGTTATTCCTGAATATCGTTATTATGGTAAGAAGATTTCTAGTTCTCGAATTAGAAAAGAATTAGAAAAGAAGAATTATAATTTTGTGAATAAACTGCTTGGTTATGAATACAAAAAATAGAGAATTATTTATTGAAAGAGCGAAATTATATTTTAAAGATAGGGCAGATGAATTTATCAAGCTTATTGACGATAAGCCTACATCTGGCTTCTTTCTTAATGAAAAAAAGGCAAATAAAGAAACTATATTAAGTCTAGTTGATTTTGACTATAGTCCTTTTGAACTAAATCCAAAGTCTTTTAAGAGTAATGAAGAATCAATCGGCAAGTCAAAGGCCTATGAATTAGGCTTGATTTATCCTCAGGATAACGAATCTTCTATGCCTTCTACCTTGTTTGATCCTACAAACATAAAAACAGCAATCGACTTATGCGCGGCACCTGGCGGTAAGAGTATTAATGCCTTAAATAAACTTAATGATGATGTTTTATTTATCAGTAATGATGTTTCAAATAAAAGGGCTAGTATTTTATCTAATAATTTAGAAAGAATGGGTTTTGAGAATTGTTTAATCACTAATCTAAAACCTGAATATCTAGCTGATAAGTTTGAAGGTCTATTTGATTTGGTTATCTTAGATGCTCCATGTTCTGGTGAAGGGATGATTAGAAAGTATCCCGAGATCCTGGATACTTATTCAACTGCCAATATATTATCGATTGCAGAAGTTCAAAAGAATCTTTTGGATGCTGCCTATAAATTGTTGAATGAGGGTGGCCAACTAGTCTATTCTACTTGTACTTTTGCGTTTGAGGAAGATGATGATCAGGTAAATAATTTTTTAAACAAGTACAAGGATATGAAACTTGTGGGTGATTGTAAGAAGTTGTCTTTCTTAGATGGTTGTGAAGGACAGTTTATGGCCTTACTTAAAAAAGATGGGACTTTAGTTAATAAGAAATATAAACCTAAGAAAACAGTAAATAATAAAACAGTCGCATCTTTCATTAAAGATAATATCGATATCGATGAATATTATTTATATAGTCATGATAATAATTATTATTTGTCTTTGATACCTATGCCTGATTTAGATAGAGGCATTGTAAGAACAGGTATTTATCTAGGCGAAGTAAAGAAAGATCGTTTTGAGCCGGCTTATAATTTGTATCGTAGTAATAAACTTAAATTTAAATATAAATATGATTTAAATGATGATGAATATAATAAATTCATCAAAGGTGAATCATTACAAGTTAACTTGTCTAATCATTATTATCAGGTTACTTATAAGGGTTTTCCTCTAGCTTATGGCAAGTGCAGCAATAATGAGCTAAAAAACAAGTATCCTAAAGGTTTAAGAAGGGTGGTATAATCTAATTATGATTAATACAAATGAATACGGAAAAATTGAAGTTTCTAATAAGGCTATCAATGATATTGCAGATATAGCTTTGGAATCTATTGATGAAGTTTATCCTTATAAAAAGGAGAATAATTGTGTTTGTTCATTCAAGGATGATGAACTAAGAGTTACAGTTTTAATTAAAGTTAAACAAGGCTGTGATGTAGTTAAGAAATGTAATCTTCTTCAATCTAAAATCAAAGAAGCTATTGCAGGTATGACTGGAATTGAATGTAAGAGTGTAGATATCGACATTCAAGGATTTGTGACTGAAAAGTAGGAGTTCATAAAAGGACTTCTTTTATTTTGCCCATAATAAAAATTAGGATGTACATTTGTACATCCTAATTTAATTCTATTTTCGCTTCATTTCCGTTACCATCTGTCGCAATAACTGAGATTGGACGATCAGTGCTATTGATAGTAATGCTATTTCCACTAACAGTATATGTATCTGATCCTTCAGTTACAACGCTATCTTTAATTTTAACTACCCATTTAGCAACCGATACATTCGCATTTACCTGTTTGCCATCTGCTGATTTTGTCAACGCAATAGGAGTTTCGGCTTTAGTAACAACTTTAATAGTGAACTTAGTAGTGGCTAGATAGCTTTGTTTAACACTTACTCCAACCCCTTGAGAATAAGACTTGCCATTTGAATCGCTTATAGATACTGATTCAGTAGTTCCGGTTTCATTCTTTATATCAATATTATCTTCTTTTACACCCATACTGATTAAGTAGTTCTTAATATCATCAGCATTTGTGGTACTTGGTATTTGTAGTGAAACATCTTTGTCTTCGATCTTCACATCAATACACTTTTGAGTAGAAGATACATTTAGTTTTTCATAACCATAGTATGTACAAACTGTTACAGTATCACCAGGGTTTGCGGTAATGTCGAAGCTATTAGTTTCCTTATCGCTTGTTACAGTTTGAGAATTACCATTCGCCTTAATTTCAGCCTTGTATTGGATTGGACCATAAATCCAAGTGTAATCAAATAAACGTTTACCAGTAGCTTCAATAATAGCTGAACCATCATTTCTTCTTAAAGAAATATCTAAGTCTTCACTAGCTACTGTCAATGCACTTTCATCTGGATACTTAGGCCATGTGATTTCAAGTTTGCCATTATTGTAAGTAACCTTAGGATCACCATTCATTGGTTCTACCTTAGCTTCTTCAGGATTTACAAGACTTGCATATTCTTTTTTGATTAGACCACTTGTAATATATTTTTCATCCATTCCATCAATTGGAGCAGCATATGGATAAGTACCAAGAATATGAGAGATAGAAACAACACCGCTTGGTCTTTCTAAACTCTTAGGTTTGCCATATTCTTTCACAGTTGTATCAATAATAGCGTTTGTTGTCTTACCTTGAATATTAGATAAGTAATCATTTAGTGTGATATAAGACTGTTTATTCTTTTGAGCTCTTTCATAACCGATCCATGTGCATACTGTATATTCGCTTGTAGAAGCTACCATCCAAGCATCCTTGATAGCACCAGTAGGTATACCATATGCATGACCACTTGTTCCCCAGTCGGTAGTACCAGTCTTAGCATATACTGGATAATCATCGATTAATATTTGCATAAGATTTGCATAACCACCACTAACATTTGATTGTAGTAGGGTATCCATCATATATGCCGCCTCACTTGATACTGTTTGTTTACTTTGATAAGTAGGAGTAACAGGTGATGTTCCATCTAAGAATTCAATACGTTTAATTGTATGAGGCTTTGTGTATTGGCCTAGATTTAATAGAGCACCTTGAGCAGCGGCTAATTGTTCACATGATACTGTAATCTTATTACCACCAATACCGCATTGTACATCAAAGTCTTCTAGACTAATGTCGATGCCCATATCGTTTAAATACTTAACAACATATTCTCTTCCCTTTGTATTAATTACTTGTTGAAGAGCTTGAATAGCTGTTGTGTTTAATGAATTACCTAAGGCGTCTTTTAAAGTTACTTCACCTCTATATTGACCATTGGCATTCGCAATGACGATTGAAGTTCCATCGTATACAATAGGCTTATCAACCATTACATGGCTTGTAGACCAACCTAGATTTTCAAAAGCCAATACATAGTCAAGAATCGGTTTGATAGCTGAACCTGGTTGTTTCTTTTGTTCGGTAGCATGGTTTAGAAGTAATGAGCCACCGCTTGCATAGTTTCTACCACCTAGGATACCAACAACTTCACCAGTTGCGTTATTGATTGCGATAGAAGCTAATTCAAATTCATCATCAGGGAATTCGATTCCTTCATATCTTTCCTCTTGAATGCTGTCCATTGTTAGTTGAACATTCTTATTCATGCAAGTATAGATATGCATACCTTGAGAATACGGATCCTTGCCAGTAAGTTCATATACTTCAGAAATAACTGCATCAATATAAGCTTGATAAGGAGAAACGCTACCGCTTGAGTTATTTTTAGAATAATCAACTAGTAAATCTTCCACCTTAATATTTTTAGCAAGTTTATATTCATCATCGCTGATATAACCATGATAATTCATTAAATATAAAACTTGGTTTCTTCTTTCGGTTGCTAATTCAAGATTGTTGAAAGGGTTATAAGCATTAGGGGCGTTGATAATACCTGCAAGCATTGCACTTTCTGCAAGATTTAATTCACTTACATCCTTACCAAAATAATATTCACTAGCTTTTTGAACACCTCTAATATTACGATTACCACCAAAGTTAATCTTGTTTAAATATAGTTCTAAGATAGTTCTCTTGTTGATTTCATTACTCTTTTCAAGTTCCATAGCTAGGGCGATTTCTTGAACCTTTCTAGCTACACCTGATAAACCTTTTCTACTTGCGGTTGTACCTTCTTCATCATTTGAGAAGTAAGTATTTTTAACAAGTTGCATCGTGAAGGTACTACCACCTTGAGAGAATGATCTAGTTTTAATATTTGATAATAAAGCTTTTGTGAAACGAGGAACATCAAAACCGTTATGTTCAAAGAAACGGCTATCTTCTACTGCTACGAAAGCGTCAACTAGAATTTGAGGTAATTCGTTATAACTAACATTTTCTCTGATTGTGGCACCAAGTTCAGCTACCATACCACCATTTTCATCATAAATTACAGAAGATTCACTATTAGTAAACTTAGAAACATCGAGTTCCGGTTTAGTTCTTAGCATATTAGCTACTGTAATAAGTCCAATTGTTACACCAATCAATCCAATACAAACAATTACCGCAATAATTGTTGCCCAAAGATTTAATTTACTCATTTTTCTTTTAGGCTTCTTAGTTTTAATTGGCTTTACATTCTTTTTAATTTGTTTAGTATTGTTTTCCATTTGTTTTCTCCATTAATTTATCTACTATCTTCAAATAGTCACAAGGTCTTTGATAATTATATGTAATCAAATAACCGTTCTCTTTAATCCATGTATAAGGCAAAGACTGTCTTGTACGGTTTTTGTAGTATTCTATAAAATTTTTCGCATCTATTAAATAATCCTCGTTGTACTTAACCATTCTAATGATGACAAAGGCAATAGCTCCGTGTCTTAAAACGCTGGATAAGTGTTCAATTTGATGTGGATGGATTGAAGAAAAGGGGAAACTTGTTAAAGAAGAACACTCTTTCGCTTCAAAATCAATATATTTATTCTTATAGATACCGTTATAATCTGTTGTGCTTGGAAGCTTGAAATAAGCTTCAGTAATTTTGGCTTTATTTCGTGAAGGGTAATCTACCTTTACGATATTAATAGGTGTAGGTTTTTTATGAATAATAGCAGTATCAGTTAAAAGATAGTCATTGTTAGTGACATTGATGTCTTCTTCTAAAGTCATACCTCTATTGGAATAGTTTGTAGTATGCTGACTCTTTTTCTTGCCACCGGGATAATTCATAAAACTACTCAAGTATTATACATTATTATTAATTGTCTTAAAAGTGCGCAATGTGATATTATATCTATGGAGATTTTTATTATGGAAACATTGAATTTAACGCCAGAACAAATTTTGAACAACGAATTTAGTGTAGAATTTAAGGGATATTCACCAGCTGAAGTGGATGCTTTTTTAGATCAAATCCTAGAAGATTATCAAATTAGCGAAGACAATACTCAAGAATTACTTGACTTAATCGCATCTTTACAAGATCAAATTAAGAAATTGAATTCTAAGATTATTGAACTTGAAGGTAAACAAAAGGCCTTCGATATCTCAAATACTACTTCTTATAGTTCAGTTGATATTTTAAAGAGAATTTCTAGGCTAGAAGAAGAAGTTTATAGTAAGTAACAACATTAGGCAATCGCTGCCTTTATAGGTAGAGGAAAGTCCATGCTCGCACAATCTGCGATGATTGTAGTGTTTATGCTAGGTTAATAAATAAGCCTAGGCAACGTAAGTTGACGGCTGGAGATGTTCCTAAGGGAAACTATGGAACTATCCTATAAAAGTGTCAAAGAGACGAGCCTTATAGAAATATAAGGAGTGGAACGTGATAAACCCCATAAGCGAGAAACCCAAATTTGGTAGGGGAACCTGAAAGGGCAAAATGAAGTCTAATCGGGCTGGTAACAGAGATAAATGATTGCTTGATACAGAACATGGCTTATTTATGTTGTTTTATAAGGAAGGTATGCAAATACCTTTTTTTATAATGTGATGACCTATCTTTAACAGGATAGCTTTTATTTGGCATCTTCAAGAAAACGATCAGTACAGGCAAAATAGAAGAGACAAATCTAAAATGGGAAGATGTAGTAGATGTAGATATATCAGGCTTTGAAGGTGACATAGTAGCTAATATCACTTATAAAGAAATACCTGATTTACAAGAAAAAATAAACAAAGAAGAAGCTAAATGGAATGAAATAAAAGATACATTGGATAGCGAAAAAGATGTCAGTACTATTGATGAGTACTACGAGTGAATATCTGAAATAAGAAAACCATATGATGAAGAATTTTGTCAGCTACCTAGTGATCTAAATAATTATACAAATGGCGATAAAATCAAAATTACCTGTGATAGTGAAGTATTAAGAAAACTTAATTATAAGTTCAATGATGGCTTTGAGATAACAATAGATAATCTAGCTAAAAGGCTTGCTGATGAAACAATGGAAAAGAGAAAACAACAAGCAGAAATATCTGAACCAATTGTTGAGGAAAACAAAACCGAGGAAGTTGACGAAACTAAACAAAATGTTTATACGGTTGTAGGTGATACTTTTGTTGTTGCGGTTAGAGATTTAAGTACAGTTAATTTATTTCAAATTGAAAATAAAAACCAAAGAGTTTTGATAGATGTTAAAACCGCTGAGGATTTTGAGACAGTAAAAAAACATGCGTTGGAATATGGAAATATTGACTATATTCAATACAACGATGAAGTATATTATGCGAGTGAAGATTTTAAGGAGGCGAATGTATGGAAAGGATTTACAGTAGAAGAATCAGAAGATTAATTACTTGTCTATTATTGATGGGTTCTTTTAATATGTTAAGTGCCGGTACGTTTGAATGGACTGGTCTTAAAGATGTTGCCTATAACGGTACTACCAGTAATCCAACTTTCTATAAAGAAGGGTGGTCTAAATGGAGTACAGAAGTACCTACTAATCCAAATAATGCAATGTATGTAAGAGCTAAGGTCTATATTCCTGTTAAGAATTGGGGTAATAAAAGTTGTGCGGATGAGAAAACTCAAACAATCATCAATGTTGCTACAATAGGGAACAATACCGTTAGAAAAGAAGAAGGTTCTTATACTAAATACAATACTGGTTGGTCAAGAGAAAACAGTTATTGTGGTGGTCCTGCTGAAGATAGAAAACTTAGTTATAGTGCTGGGTGTAAGTGTTGGTTAGGTAGCACTCCAACTGGATGGTGTGTACAAAGCAGTGCTGGTATGTGTGGACCAGATGTTCCAGCAGACACATGCGGAAAACATAGCTACACTCAAAAATGTTGTTATATTGTTTGTCAACAAACCCAAAGGTCATGGGAACATGGTTGCAATAATGATTTCTCTTCTAATAGTGACCAAGGGTGTGGAAGTCGAAGAACTTACTGTTATTACACCACTACCTCATTTTTAGATTATGCTACTACACAATCTAATACAACTAATGCCAAAAATTGGAGAGCTTCATTATCAGCGGCTGGTGGCTATGCTAAGGAAGTTTATGTTTATTCTTACCCAACAAGAGTTTATATAGACTACAATGGTAATGGAAACGATAAGATTTGTGGTAATGGTGAAACAGCCTCTTGGAGTAGTGGAAGTAATTCAAATAACGCAAACAGTTCGATTAAATATGTTGATGGTAATCCTGTTTGTTCAACTGGATTTACAGTCAATACAATGAAATCTAGCTATATTGATTACGCAAATGGTGGTAATTTAAAATCAAATCAATACTATAAGATTGGCTATGATTTTAAAGGATGGTCATTAAGTCCTAACGGTCCTATTCTATTTAATAAAGATGGTCAAAAAGTAACTCATGGACAGTTAAACGCTAGACCTGGGGAACGTATTACCCTATATGCTAAGTGGAGTAAACATGATTATAAGGTTACTTATAGTTATCTATGTGGTAATATTCAAAACGTTACTTATAACTACGGTGTTGGTAAAACACTTGAAAATTTAAATACCGCTTCTTGTAAAAATAATAATCCAAATTCTAATGCTACTTTCTTAGGTTGGTATGAAGATATAGGCTACACTAAGAAACTTGATAAAATTCCAACCTCTTACTATAAAGATATAACTTTATATGCAAAGATTAGAGAAACCAGATACTTCAACTATAAGACAGGAAGTTGGGAATATACTAAATAAAAATATGAGCTATCGGAAGTTAAACTCGATAGCTTTTTATTTTTGGCAAAATAAAAGTCGAACATGTTCTAAATTAAGGACTGCACAAAAGAAAGAAAAAGTAGACAAATTATGTGCGCTTTCAAATGTTGACGATATCATCTTTTACGAAAACTGTTTACATAAATATGGCAATTTGGATGAATTAAAAGATGCCATTGAAAATTGAAAAACACCTAAAGTTAATAAGAAACGTGATCCATATAAAAAGCACAAATAATTAAATATTAATATTAGATACAACTGCATATAAAAAGGTGTCCCCTAAACTGAGCTTAGATGATGACACCTATTTTTTACTGTTTATCCCCTAAGTTATCCCCTAGAGAGTTTGGCTTTCCCCTAAAAAGTTTGGCTAGACAATAGTCCTGCTTATTAAACTTAGTAAGTTAGTTTTTATTTAATTGTAAGATTGTTGAAATTAATTAAATGATTTAATTTATGTTTCGCCTCATTTAATGAAGCAATGTCTATACGTTTTGGATATAGCATTTTTTCGTATTTTAAGTATGGGTTTGTCTTTTCAAAAACATATTCATTTATATCAAACTGTTTTGCATTTTTGATATGAGATTTACTTTTTAAACTTATAGCAATATATGATTTTTTAACATCATTACCATCATCGTCTAAAAGCAGTGTCAATTGAATATTCGCTAATCCCATTTTATAAAATCTTTTGTTTTCAGCTATTTCAGTTAAAACATAAGAACTTTTTTCAAATAAGTCACTTATCAAAGGAAATACTTCCATTTTTTTAGAGCTAAAACCCTTGGGTGTTTGATTGTTGTATATATATCATTAGGAGATATATATACTATTTTGTTATTTTTCCGTTTTTTTTCCTATGCATAAATCATAAAAAGCAACAGCGCTCAAATCTGAAGAAATACCTGTTAAATGTTTAAATTGTTTTTTTGTAAAATTAATTTCAAGGTAATCAAGATTATTAAAAACAACTAAAAACCTTTTTCCAAGAAATTTCTCTTTATATATTTTTGCACATTCTTTAAGTTTAATAATATCATTCTTCTTTTTATCTAATGTATAGTTTAATTCTTTTTGGTTATCCATTTTTTCATCTGTGCTATTTAGTTCTTCTTGCATACGGCTCTCCTATAAATGAAAAAGGCTTGAGAGCCTTCACTTAACAAATAACCAGTTTTTTTGTTGTCTATCAACAATGTTGCCTGTTCTGACAACGAGAATGGCATGGACTGTTTATCCTCTTCCAATTGCGAGCTTAGATTTTTAAGTTGCTGGTCCAACTCGATATTTCTACCTACAGTTATAATATACTACAAATTGCGATAATTACAAGAGTTTTTATCTCTCTTTCACTATATTATAGTTTAGTGAACTACTCATCGCTTATAGATGCAGGAGCTTCTTGCTTCAGCCACCGCCGCCAAATTACACTAAGAGTGTAATGTGGTCTTACGCAATGTCCACAAGCGTTGATTCGGCTAGTTCCTAGCCTATATAAGATAATACTTGTTTCATTAGTGTTTATAACTAAAAAATTCATCCCCAACTTAAAGAAGTCGGGGATTTCTTTTTAAGGATTAGTTAAAAGATAATTATTACTTTTAACATAACATAGTTTTATTTACAAATAAAACATTGACCGTTATTATGAAAATAAAATCGATAAAAAGTAGGGGTAGAGATCATGAAACATGCCTTTATTAAAGGATTTTTATCCTGAACTGTAAATAATCGGTTTTTAATTTTGACCAAATAAAAATCTCGGATTTTACTCCGAGATTAATTTATTTAATTAATGTGCAAGTTTGATATGAAGGGGTACCATCCATAGTTCCACCAGTATCCGCAGTAAACTTTTCGTAGTTTCCATAAAATGTTAAATCCCTTGAATTATTATAATCGAAGAACAAACTTTTATTACCATCATAAGAGTATTTGCCAGTATCTTTCCATCCTGAAACTGAATCACTCTTACTAAAAGTCCCGTTTTCATTTAAAATTAATGTATAATTGCACCCACTTTCAATACTTAAACAGCAAGAATATGTTTTTGGCCATACATTTAGAGGGTTGCTATCAAGGACTGTTACATCATCTTC